>FTHI01000643.1_pt1 | contig 35749 bp, 36 predicted proteins | sample 1640891 | NCBI WGS metagenome assembly FTHI01 (sample SAMEA3914788, study PRJEB12502) | metagenome | biome: forest; material: soil | place: Canada | collected 2011-07-03 | depth 0.1 m
ACGACGTGGTCCAGAAGGTGCTGCGCCTGGCCCGCAAGGGCGTCGAGGTGATCTACGTCCCCGGCAACCACGACGAATTCGCCCGCCATTACTGCGGCATGCACTTCGGCGGCGTGCTGGTGGTGGAGGACGCGGTGCACGTGACCGCTGACGGCCGGCGGCTGCTGGTGGTGCACGGCGACCACTTCGACGGTGTGATCGCCTACGCCAAGTGGCTCTCCTTGCTCGGCGACTGGGCCTATGCGATCGTCCTGGCGCTGAACACTTGGTTCAACCGGGTCCGGCGGCGGTTGGGGTTCGGCTACTGGAGCCTGTCGGCTTATCTCAAGGGCAAGGTGAAGAACGCGGTCCAGTTCATCGCTAGTTTCGAGTCCGCCGTCGCCGAGGAAGCGCGCCGGCGGGGCGTCGACGGCGTGGTGTGCGGTCACATCCACAAGGCGGATCTGCGTCAGATAGACGGGATCCTCTACGCCAACGACGGCGACTGGGTGGAGAGCTGCACGGCGCTGGTCGAACACCTGGACGGGCGGCTGGAGATTCTGGAATGGGCCAAGCTCAGGTCCTGGTCCATGATCGAGCGCAGGACGCCCCATTCGCTGCCTGAGACAGCCGGAGAAACGGCCTTGGCCTGATGCGCATCATGCTGGCGACGGACGCGTGGGAGCCCCAGGTCAACGGGGTCGTCCGCACCCTGGCGCGCACGATCGTGGAGCTGCGCCAGATGGGCCACGAGGTCGACATCGTCGAGCCGGGCCAGTTCAAGACGGTGCCTCTGCCGACGTATTCCGAGATCAAGCTGGCGGTGGGCTGCTACGCCTCCATCCAGGAGCGGCTGAAGGCCTTCGAGCCGGAGGCGATCCACATCGCCACTGAAGGGCCCATCGGCCTGACCACCCGGCGGATTTGCCTGGAGTGGAAGCTGCCCTTCACCACCAGCTACCACACGCGATTCCCCGAATACATCTCGGCCCGGCTGCCCGTGCCGGTTGGGGCGGGCTACGCCTACATGAAGTGGTTCCACAACCCGTCGGGCCGGGTGATGGTGGCCACCGACACCATGCGCCTGGAGCTGGAGCGCCACGGCTTCCACAACATCTCACAGTGGACCCGGGGCGTGGACACCGAGCTGTTCCGGCCTGGCCGGACAGACCCCTTCGTCGGCCTGGAGCGGCCGATCTGGCTGAACGTGGGCCGCATCGCGGTGGAGAAGAACCTCGAAGCCTTCCTTCAGACCGACCTGCCCGGGACCAAGGTCGTGGTGGGCGAAGGGCCCCAAAGGCACGAGTTGGAAGGCCGCTATCCGAAGGTCGTGTTCGCTGGGGGGCAGTTCGGCGAGGCCCTGGCCGACTACTATTCCGCCGCGGATGTCTTCGTCTTCCCGTCCCTGACCGACACCTTTGGCCTGGTGATCCTGGAGGCCATGGCCTCAGGGACTCCGGTGGCGGCGTTCAATGCGCCTGGTCCCGGCGACATCATTCCTGGGTCTGGAGCTGGCGCCCTGGCGGTGGACGAGCACGGACTGAAGCAGGCGTGCCTGGAGGCGCTCGACATCGACCGGTCCGTCGTGCGGGTCTACGCTGAGCGGTTCTCATGGCGGGCCTGCGCCGAGGAGTTCGTGCGGAACCTGCAGCCCTATCCGGAGCGGGAGAAGCGGCGGTTCTGGAAGCGGCTGAAGCGCCTGGCCCGCCTGCGCCGGCGCGCCAATCCGTTCGCCCCCCACGAAAAGGCCGAGGAACGGCCGCACGCCTGACCACGGCTCACGGCTCGTCTCCCATCCTGCCCGTCCGGCTGACGACCTCGCGGATCACGCCGCGGAGCCAGATGTTGAAATTGTCGGCGTTGGCGCGGCGATGCCAGAACTGCAGCACCTCGATCTTCGGCAGCTCGAAGGTCGTCTTCAGCACCTTCAATCCGAACGCCTCATGGGCGGCCGCCAGCCGCCGTGGCGCAACTGCGACGTAGGACGGCTGTTCGCGCAGGATGAAGGGTACGATCAGCCAGTGCGAGGTGGTGAAGGCGGCGTTGCGGATGACGCCCTGGCGCGCCAGCACGTGATCGACATTGGCGCCCGGCGCCCGCGCCGGGTCCACCACCACCTGCCGACGTCGGGTGAACTCCTCAAGGCTGATCTCATCCTCCAGGTCGCTGCCGGGGCCGGCGACGACCACGAATCGGTGCTCGAACAGCTTCTGTTGCAGCACATCGCCTTGCGGCTTGGCCCGGGCGGTGACGGTGAGGTCGATGTCTCCCTGCTCCAGCCCGCGGCGCAGGTCGTCGTCCCAGGCCTCGATCGTGCGTATGCTGCACCCCGGGGCCTCAAGCGCCAGGCGCTCCAGCAGGGCCGGCACGAAGGTCAGCTCGGCGATGTCGCTGATGCTAAGGGTGATGACCCGCTCCGCCGTCGACGGATCGAACTGTCCGGGCCCGACCATGGCCGCCTGGGCGAAGGCGACGAAGCGGGACACGTCCTCAGCCAGGGCCAGGGCCTTGTCCGTGGGCGCGACGCCCTCACGGGTCTTCAGGAACAGCTGGTCGCCGAAGTGCGTCCGAAGCTTCTTCAGGGAATGGCTGACCGCGCTCTGGCTCACGCCGAGCGTCTGCGACGCCTTGGAAACGCTGGCGCAACGCAACAGGGCGTCGAACACCAGGAACAGGTTGAGGTCGACGTGCCGGTGCTTGTCCATCACTCTGATCCGGATCCTTGTCGACCGGCGTGCATGGCGCCGGCCTTGTCAATCGAGGCGATGATACAGGTTATGAACAATCCAGCGCCTGATTATGAGCAGAGAGTGGTTGCCCGTTGCTCGGCGGATCGGCCCACTTCAGGCGGGCCCCTTGAGCGGTCTCCGTTCTCCCCGAGCGGAGACCGCTCCTTGTTTCTGGGAGGCCGCGTACCGAGAAAGACGTTCCACTTCGCGATCGTCCTCGTCGCCTCAACGCTGGTTTGCCTGGGCCTCCTTGCCGGACCGGCCAAGGCTTCGGTCTGCGACCGCGCCTGCCTGGGACGGGTCCTCGACACTTATCTGGACGCGATGCGGGCTCACGATCCGTCCCATGCGCCGATGGCGGCGACGTCGAAGGTCACGGAGGACGGCAAGCCAGTGGCCCTGGGGCAAGGCGTCTGGGCCGGCGCCACGGGGCTCGCGGATTATCGCATCCGGCTGCTCGACCCCCGCGCCGGCCAGGCAGGCTTCCTTGGCGTGGTCACCTCTGGAGGCACGCCGACCATGGTCCTGGTCCGCCTGAAGGCTGCGGCGGGTATGATCACCGAGGTCGAGACCATCACCTCGCGCGGTGCGCCAGACCCTTTCGTCAAGGCGCTGGGCCATCTGGGCGGCGCCCGCGCCGGCTTCTCCGAACTCCTGGCTCCGCCGGACCGGGTCCCGCGCGAGCGGATGATCGCGGCGGCCAACTCCTATTACGACGGGATCGAGGCCGGCAGCGGTCAGCCCGTCGCCTTCGCCGACGACTGCCACCGGATCGAGAACGGCGTCGCCCTGGTCAACAATCCCGACTTCGACCTCGGCTTCGTCTCGCCGGAGGGCCGCAAGCTGCCGAAGTTCACCGGAATGGGCTGCCGTGAGCAGTTCGACACCGGGGTCTGGGCTACTGATGCGATCGCCGACCGCCGCTTCCCGTTGGTCGATGAAAAGACCGGCGTCGTGGCCGCCTTCACCGTCTACCGCAACCACGCCAAGTCCGACTGCGCGGCGACCAAGGACTACGGCAAGGTCTGCTCGGCCGGTCCGGCGCGGGCGGACCTGGATCTCGTGGAGCTGTTCAAGATCCGCGGCGGCAAGATCCACGAGATGGAATCGGTCTGGTCGGTGCAGGCGCCGGGGTTCAAGTCAGGCTGGTGAGGCGCGCCGTCCCGGTTACTTCGGCCATGTGTGGGCATGGGCCAGAAGCACCTCGCGCAGAGGCGTCGCCGGCCTGCCCGTGAGCCGCCGGACCGAGTCGCTCAGCACCGCGAAGTGGCCCTCCCGGATGGCGCGCTCGAAGGTGACCATGTCGTCGCTGGACCAGGGTATGTCGGCGTTGACCGGATCGTCGGTCGCCTCGTGCGGCACACCGGCGGCGTCGAACATCGCGCGCATGCCCTCGTCGTCGACCAGCACATACTCCACCGGCCGGCCAGAGATCTCGGAGACCATGGCGCAGATCTGGCGGTAGCTATGCAATTCGGGCCCGGTGATGTCGTAGGCCTTGTTGTCGTGGCCCGGGGTGGTCAGCACCGCGGCGGCACAGGCCACGCAGTCCTGGCGCGAAACCATGGCGATCTGGCCCTCGGCGGCTGAAGCGAACCATTTGCCCGAGCGCAGCGCCATCGGCGCGATCACCTCGGCGGCGGCTTCGGAATACTGGCTGTCCCGAAGGGCGGTCCAGGCGACGCCAGAGGCGCGCATCAGCGCTTCAGTGGCCCTGTGGTCCTTGGTGACCAGGGCGGGGTTCTCGGGGTGCAGGCCGATGAAGGAGGTGTAGGCGATCTGCCTGACCCCGACCTTGGCGGCGGCGTCGATGGCGTTCCCGTGCTGGCCGACCCGCTTACCCACCCGCGCGGTAGAGATCAGCAGCATCCGCTCGCCGCCGTCGAAGGCGGCCGGGAGGCCTGCCGGATCGTCGAAGTCGCCCTTGCGCACCTTTGCGCCCTGGGCCGCCAGATCGGCCAGCTGCTCGGGCTTGCGGGTGACGAGGATCAGGTTCTCGGGGCCGATCTTGTCCAGCAGGATCTTCGTGACCGCGCGCCCGTACTGGCCCGTGGCGCCGGTGACGATGACTCTCATGTTCGGTCCTCTTGAGGGGTGGCCCTACGACCCATGGCCGGCTTCCCTGGGGTGCAGGGTCACTTCTGCTCCGGTGATGGGGTGCCGGTAGTGGAACGGCAGGAAGGAGCGGCCGAGCTGTTCGTCCTGGGGCGCAGAGGGCTCATCGGGCGGCATCGCTTCGGACGGCGGCGCGCTGTCGAAGGAGACGCTCTCATAACCGGGGAACCAGACGTAGAAGTCGGGCGCCCACCAGAGCGACTGGATCTTCCAGACGCCGCCTTCGCGGACGTAGCCGTTCTCATAGACCCCTTCGGCCCACATCATCCGGTCGGCCGGCCAGTCCGGGCCGCCGCCGCCGGGAGGCGGGCTGGCCTGCACGATCGCCCGAGCCCGGGCGCGGGCGCGCCGACGGTCGGGATCGACGGTGATCACCAGTTGGTGCTGCATGTGGTTGATGATCTCGCCTCGCTCGAGGCCCCAGCGGCCCATGCCGAGGACGTCCTGCAGGAACGCGTGAATCCGTTCCTTGCCGAAGTAGCGGCCGCGTCGGCCGATCTCGATGCTGGCCCCCTCGTCGGCGAACAGGTCGGCCATTTCGCGCCACATGCGGTTGTCGATGTAGTAGCCGTACATCCGCTGCAGCCGGCCGATCTCCTCCTTGTCCTCCAGCACGCCAAGCCGGGTCTCCATGGCCTCGAGACGGCGCAGCAGATCGTCCTGACTCATCAACGGCCTCCTCAGGCGCGCTCTGCTCAGAGCAGGGCGTAGTAGCGGATGATGTTGCCGTCGGCGTATCGGTCGCCGACGCCCACGATGACGTGGCGCATCAGCCAGTCATGGGGTCCCGTCTCCACCTCGAAGGTGGGCGAGGAGCGCAGGTAGAATTCCGAGTGGGGCACAGCCGGGCCGCCGCGGAACATCCAGTCCTGGATGCGGGGGATCACATCCGGCGTGCGGCCCCAGAGGTAGCCTTTGTTGTGCAGCAGGATCAGGGTCCCGTCGTCCGCTTCGAGCATGTAGCGGGCGTCCATCTGCAGCACCCCGTCGGGACGGAACAGTGACCAGTCCCCGCCGGACCCGGGCAGGGCCTTGCCGTTCAGCCGCGGTCCCTTGACCGTGCCTCCGTCGACATAGACCGCGCCCCGGCCAGCGCCCGAGGGCATGTTGGCGATGCTGTGCACGCGGGTGAAGAACAGGCGGACCTCGAAGAGGAACTCCAGCTTCGGGTCCGTGGGCCCCGACCGTTCGGTGAAGACTTCCGCAAGCTCGACCGTCATGCGCCCTGGCCATCCATCATGGTTGCAACCGTCATCCGCTCAGAGCGCCGAAGGCGGGCCATCCAGCAGGATGGTCTTGAGCTCGGTGTAGGACTTCAGGCCCGCCTGGCCGCCCTCGCGGCCCACGCCCGACTGCTTGAAGCCGCCGAAGGGCAGGAAGGTGTCCATGCGGAAACCGTTCTGGGTGATCGCCCCGGTGCGCACCCCGCGGGCGATGCGATAGGCGCGGTCGTTGTCCTGGGTGAACACAGCGCCGAACAGGCCATAGTTGGAATCGTTGGCGATGCGCACCGCGTCGGCCTCATCGTCGTAAGCCAGAAGGGTGATCACCGGGCCGAAGATCTCTTCCTGGGCGATGGTCATGCCGCTGGTGACGTCAGTGAACAGGGTGGGCTCGAAGTAGCAGCCCCGCCCCAGAGCCTTTGGCCGCCCGCCGCCGCAGGCCAGCCGAGCCCCTTCCGCCAGGCCCTTGGCGACGTAGCCTTCCACCCGCTCGAGCTGCCGGCGCATGGCCAGCGGGCCCATCTGGGAGGTGGGATCGAAGGGGTCGCCCACCTTGATGGCTTCCAGCTCGGCCTTCAGGGCGGACGCATAGGCGGCGTGGCGCCCGCGCGAGACGATCACCCGGCTGAGGGTGGCGCAGACCTGTCCGCTCATGATCGAGATGACGAAAGCCAGGTGTTTGGCCGTGGCTTCCACCTCAGCGTCGTCCAGGACGATGGCCGCGGACTTGCCGCCGAGCTCGAGCGTCACCCGCGCGATCCGTTCGCCGCAGACCGAGGCGATGCGCTTGCCCGCCGCGGTGGAGCCGGTGAAGCTGACCTTGTCGACGCCCGGGTTGCGGACCAGGTAGTCCGACGCCTCGCGATGGGCCGGGACCAGGTTCAGGACGCCCGGTGGCAGTCCGGCCGCCTCGGCGGCCTCGGCGATGACATAGGCGTCGAGCGGCGTCTCCGGCGACGGCTTCATGATCACCGTGCAGCCGGCCAGCATGGCCGGGGCGATCTTGTTGATCATGATCATGAAGGGGGCGTTCCAGGGAACGATGGCCACCGCCACGCCCACCGGCTCACGCGCCACCACCGCCATGCCGTGGCCGTCGTAGGACTTGTGCGGCTTGGCGAAGGGGAAGGTGTCGGCCAGGCCCGCATAGTACTCCAGCATCCCCAGGGCGCCGCCGACCATGCCCGGCGCCATCATCGCCAGGGCGCCGACCTGGTTGCTCCAGGCCAGTTGCAGCTCGGGTGCGCGGGGACCCAGCTCGGCGGCGATCTTCAGCAGCCAGTCGGCGCGTTCGTGGTGGCTGAGCCGCGGCCAGGGCCCGTCGTCGAAGGCTCTGCGGGCGGCCGCGACGGCGCGATCCATGTCGACCTCCCCGGCCTCGGCCACCACGGCGGAGACCTCGTCGTTGTGGGGCGAGACGACCTCGATGCGGCCGCCGCCCGCGGGGGAGGTCCACTGGCCGTCGATGAACAGCTGGTCGGCGTGGCGTAGCCGGACGCCTGCGAGGGTCATGTCGTTCATGCGGGGACTGCCTTCCGTGTCATCGTGGTGAGGGCCTGGGCGGGTTCTGGCGTTCGGCCGAGGATCATGTCCGAGGCCTTCTCGGCGATCATGATCACGGGCGCGTTGGTGTTTCCACTGACCACATTGGGCATCACCGAGGCGTCGACGACGCGCAGGCCCGCGACGCCGCGGACCTTCAGCTCGGCGTCGACCACGGATTGGTCGCTGAGGCCCATGGCGCAAGTGCTGGTCGGATGCATGCCGGTCTGGAGCACGGCACGGATCATGGAGTCGATGGCCTCGTCGGAGGTCACGCCGGGCCCGGGAAGCAGCTCCTGCCTGACAAGCCCTGCCACCGGCTCGGTGGCGAAGAACTCGCGAATAAAGCGCACCATGTCGCGGGCGGCCTGGCGGTCAACCTCGTGCTGGAACAGGCCCAGCCGGATGCGCGGAGCGTCCTTCGGGTCGGACGAGCGCAGGCGGACCTCGCCCCGGCCTTGGGGCTGAAGCTGCATGGCGGCGGCTGTGAAGTGGTGTCCGGCGCTCGATCGCCAGCCGGGGAACCAGGGCCGCGCCGCCATGGACACGGCGCTGATCTGGAACTGGGTGTCGGGTTGGGCCCGTCCCGGGTTGAGGGAGAGGAAGCCCTGGATCCCGATGGGCGCGCGTCCCAGGGGTCCAGCGCCGGCGAGGCTCCACTGCAGACCAGCCCAGGCCAGGCGGTCCAGGCGAAGGTCCTCGTGGAAGGCATAGGGTCCGGACGCCTCATAGACTGCGGGCATCAGGGGATGGTCCTGCAGGTTCTGGCCGACGCCAGGCAGATCGACGCGAGGTTCAATTCCGACCGAACGGAGCTGGTTCGCCGATCCGATCCCCGACAGCATCAGGATCTGGGGTGAGGCGAAGGCGCCGCCGGCCATCACCACTTCGCCAGCGCGGACGCTCTTGCTGGATCCATCCTGGATGTACTCGACGCCTGCCGCCCGTCCCTGCTCGATCAGGACCCGCGCAGTCAGGGCTCCGGTCCGCACCGTCAGGTTAGCGCGGGCGCGGGCCGGGTCGAGGAACGCCCGGGAGGTGCTGTGCCGCCGGCCCCGCGAGACGGTGAAGTCAGGGATGCCGAACCCGGCCTGCTCGGCCCCGTTGAAGTCGTCGTTGGCCCGGAAGCCCAGCCGCTCGGCCGCCTGAAGCATCCTGGGCGTCAGGAAGGGGTCTGGCGGATTGGCCGTAACCGACAGGGGTCCGGATCCGCCGTGGTAGGCGCCCGCGCCGCGCCAGCTGGTCTCAGAGCGGCGGAAGTAGGGCAGCACCTCGGCATAACTCCAGCCTGCCAGGCCCATCCTGGACCAACTGTCGTAGTCGGCGGCGTGGCCCCGCGTGTACATCATCCCGTTGATCGAAGAGGTGCCCCCCAGCAGGCGTCCGCGGGGCTGGGGCAGGACGCGGCCGTCGAGCTCGGCTTCCGGCTCGGTGACATAGCCCCAGCCGAACCTCTCGATGAACTGGACGGTCGTCCAGGCCAGGGGCGCGGCGATCATCGGGTGACGGTCGCCGCCGCCGGCCTCCAGCAGCAGGACGCGCACAGCGGGATCGGCCGACAGGCGGTTGGCCAACACGCAACCGGCCGAGCCGGCCCCCACCACGACAATGTCGAAGCGGTCATCCAAGGGCGTGGGTCCCCCTCAGTGTCGGTCCTGAGTGGCGCAGGATCATCGGCCGCTTCCCAAGTTGTCCTCCGGCTCCGCGTCACGCGCGAAGCATCCCCCCGCGCCATGCTGGACGCCGGGATCCATTGCTTGGGAGACAGCGAATGCGTTCGCGAGGGAGCGGGCAAGCCCTCCGTCAGAATGTGCCTGATCTGGATTCGGAATAACCCTTTATGACCAAACACTTATGGGACGTGGAACATACGGCCACGCTGTACGTTTTTAGGAGATGATTGACGATCTCGAGGCCTTCGAGTCCGCGCTCGACCGAGCCGAGGCGCTGCTCGAAAATCCCCCCGCCCCCGGGACCACGGAAAGCCGCAGCTTCCTGGCCCTGATCCAGGAGATCGATCGGTTGCGACCAACGCTGATCCAGGCGGCCCCTGCGGCGGATCCGCTGGCAGCCCGGCTGGCGGACCTCGACCATGGCCTGGCCGACTTCCGCCGCCGTTATCCCGACCACCACGCGCACGACGGCCATCCGACCGCCTTCGGGCCGAACTTCGGGTTCGGAAAGGACCTTCGCGGAGAAGGCTAGTGTCCCGATTCCGAAGTTCGCAAGCGCACGTCGCAGGCCCCGACGAACTTCGGAATCGATAATGACACTAGCAACTATATGATTCTAGGGTACTTTTTTGGATCTGAAGTTCGCTCAGAGCCTGATCTAACGAACTGGCGAACTTCAAATCCAGCACACTAGCCGGGGTCAGCCCTTGGCGGTGTCCGGATCGGCGTCCAGGGCGATGAACGTTTGACGCCCGGCCCGCGAGACCAGCAGCAGCACAGACTTGCGTCCGGCCTTCTTCGCCTCGTCGACGGCGGCGGAGACATCGGCGGCGGACGCCGTGTCGTGTTCGCCGGCGCGCAGGATCACGTCGCCCTGACGGACGCCCTTCTGGCCTGCGTCGGACTCGCCCGAGACTCCCTTGACGATGAGACCGCCCTTGGGATTGGGCGCCAGCTGCATGCCGAGCACGGCGGCCGGCGTGGGTTCGGTCGAATCCTTGTCCGGGCCGAGGGTGTTCGCGGCAAGCGACGCCTCGGTGGGACGGATGCCCGAATGGACCACCACCTCCCGGACCTGCCCGTCGCGGCGGACCTGCAGGCGGATGTCGTCGCCGCCATGGGCCAGGCCCACCTGGCGGGTCAGATCGGTTGCTGAGCCCACGTCCCGGCCGTTGATCCTGAGCACCACGTCGCCAGGCTTCAGACCGGCCTTTTCCGACGGGCCCCCGGGCGTGAGATCGGCCACCAGGGCGCCCTTCTTGCCGGCGATGCCCAGGCTGTCGGCGATCTCGGGGGTCACGTCCTGGACGGTGGCGCCGATATAGCCGCGCACGATCTTGCCGCCGGAGATCAGTTCGCGGGTGACCGAGGCGGCCACGTCGGCGGGAATGTCGAAGCCGATGCCCACCGACCCGCCCGACGGCGAGAAGATGGCCGTGTTCACGCCCACCACCCGGCCGTACATGTCGAAGGTCGGGCCGCCCGAGTTACCCCGGTTGATGGGGGCGTCGATCTGCATGTAGTCGACGTAGCTGGAGCCGCTGACGTTAGGCCGGCCGAGCGCCGAGACGATGCCTGCGGTGGCGGTGCCGCCGAGGTTGAAGGGGTTGCCGACGGCCACCACCCAGTCCCCGACCCGCGGCTTGGCGCGGTCCTCGAAGCTGACGAAGGGAAAGTCCTTGCCGTCGACCTTCACCACCGCGAGGTCGGTGGCCGAATCGCGGCCCACCAGTGTGGCCTTGAGGCTGCGTCCGTCGCCCATGCGCACGGTGATCTTGTCCGCGCCTTCAACCACGTGGTTGTTGGTGACGACATAGCCGTCCGCCGAGATGAAGAAGCCCGAACCGGTGGCCTGGGTCTTCGGCAGGGCGCGCCCTCCATCGGGACGCTGCGGGAACAGGCGGCGATAGTCGAAGCCGGGCGGCAGGCCCTGGCCCTGGCCGTCGTCCTGGTCTGGGTCGGCGCCGAAGAAGGACACCTGGCTGGGATCGGCCTTGCCCTCGACGTCGATGGACACGACCGCGGGGGCGACCTTCTCGACGACGTCGGCGAAGGTGGCGGGCGCGCCGGGCGCCGCCACCGAGGGCTGGGCGTTCACGGCCGCGGATGTCGCCGTGGTGGCGGTGGCGAGATAGCCACCGGCGGCGAGAACAGTCGCCAGAGCGCCGGCAGCGGCGCTGGCGAAGACAGTCTTCCTGGTCCTGGATTTCACGGTGCGGTCCATGTCGTTTCGACGCCCCCTATTAAGGCAGTCCTGCCCCATCCCATGGGGACAGTGCAAATGCGAGGCGACCATGTGGCGATGGCGTGGCGAAGATTCCGTTCACGCGAGCGCCCTTTTTCCCAGGGTCGACGCAATCGCGACCACCAGGGCGACGGCGACGAGGTGCAGGGCAAGGTCGATCGCGGTCACATCGAAGGGATGGAAGAACTGCAGGATGAAGGCTGAGGCGGCGGCCACACCCAGTCCGCCGGCGATCGCGGTCAGCCCCGGCGAGATCGGCCGCGACCTCGAAAGGCCCCAGAAAAGCAGCGCTCCGGTCGGCAGGCTGGCGCCGACGATGAACAGCAGACAGTGACCTCCGCCGCCGCCCAGACCCTGGGTGCTCCAGACCCTCCAGCAGCTCGATCCGCTGAGAAGCAGCCAGGCGGCCAGCGGCGGCAGCGGCAAAAGCGCCCAGGCGCGGGACCGGTCCGGCAGGCTGAGATGGAAGGCGGCGATCACGGCGGCGACGGCCGTCAGCAGTGTCGCCGCCAACTCCATAGCGAGGGCGGGGTGCGACGCACGGGCCACGAAGGCCGCCAGGTTGCTGAACAACGAGACCGCGATGGCCGCCAGCGCCGCGATCGCGGCGATCCATACCAGGGCCCTCGTCATCGGGGGCTGGAGCCGGCGCACGGGCGCGATGTCTGCGGCCAGGGAAGCGATCAGCTCTTCGGTCGAGCGGGTCATCCGGCCAGCCCCAGCCGCGTGCGGAGCAACTTGATCGCGCGGTGGACGCCCACCTTCAGGCCGCCCACCGACTGGCCGGAGGCGGCGGAGGCTTCGGCCAGGGACATCTCCTGAAGCTTGACCAATTCCAGAGCCTCGCGTTGTGCGGGAGGCAGGCCTGCGATCAGCGAGGTGACCATCTGGGTCGCGGCGCCCGCCTCCACCTCCTTGTTCGATCCGGGGTCGGCGAAGGTTTCATAGGCGCGTTCGTCATGGGCCTCGTGCGCATTGAGGCGCGTCTTGCGGCGCACCGCATCGATGGCCCGGCGCGAGGCGATGGCCGCCAGCCAAGGCGAGAACGGCCGCGACGGCTGCCAGCTGTGGCGGACCCGGTGAAGCGAGAGCAGGGTGTCCTGGACCACGTCCTCCACCGCGTCGTCATCGCGGAAGCGGCGGCGGGCCATGGCGCGGATGAAAGGGGCGATTTCCCGCAGCAGCCGGGCATAGGCAGCGGAATCGCCGTCCTGGGCCGCACGCATCAGCTGCGACCATCTGCGTTCCTGCTCGCTGGACCGGTCGTCCATGGCTCGACCATCCAGAAACCTGGCAGGTCATGCAACCGGCAATGGGCTCAGGTCACCCTGAACGCCCGAATCCGGACCACCGGGCCCGGCTGGCCTGTGGCGATGTCGGCCGTCCCCACGAACACCGCCTTGTTCAGCCAGTCGTGGGGCCCGATGGGGGCCTCGAACACCGGGGTGGTGCGAAAGTAGGGGACTCCCGGGCCGCCAGCGGGCGGCGGGACGATCATGCCCTTGTTGTAGACATGGATCAGGGCGCCGTCGTCTGCCTGGATCATGTAGTCGGCTTCGATCGCCGTCACCCCGTCGGCGCGGGTGAGCTGCCAATCGGCGCCGCCCGACAGGACCTTGCCGCTGATGCGCGGACCCCGAAACGTCCCGCCGGTGATGGGGACGCGGTTGCGCTTGCCATAGGGCGTTACGCCGGGGGTCTGTGCTGCAGCCAGGGTGACGATGGCCTCCAGGGCGAATTCCACGCCCGGGGTTGGGCCCGCGGGCGGATCGGCGCGGGCCGCGCTCTCGGCGGCGAGGGCCAGGGCAGGAGCCGCCGCCAGTACGGCGCGCCGGTCAGGCCTGTTCGATCGGTCTTTCGACATCATCTGTCCTCTGCGGCGGGGCTATTGGCGGCACTGGTAGCTGGCGGCGTCCTTCGGATCGCCCGAACCCGAGTACTGGGCGTGGGCGGGCCAGGCGCACAGCGGTCGGCTCTGGCCGGGCATTGACCTTCCTGTGGCGACGACGGAGTCCGGCGCCTTACCCTGCTCGACCCAGTCCACCACCGCCGATAGCAGGTCGAAATTGTCGAGCGTCGCCGACCCGCCCTGGCAGTGACCCATGCCGGGGACCAGGTACATCCGGGCCGAGGCGCGCACCGCAGCCTCGCCGCCGTTGGCCGGGGCCAGGCGCTGGTAGTAGTCGAGCGTGTCCAGCGGCGAGAACCAGGGGTCGCTGAGCCCGTGGTAGTAGAGGATCTTGCCTCCATGGCCGAAGAAGCTGGTGAGGTTGGTCCAGGCGGCCGTGTCGACCAGGGATTGGGTCCCGTCGGCGCCGACGCGGGCCACGGCCTCATCGACATTCATCGACGTCGCCGGGCTGGGCGGTCCAAGGATGCTGGGCGCGGCGCTGGGCAGGAAGCCAGGGATCCCCGGTCCTTCGGAGGCGAGCCCGGTGTCCCAGGGGAAGGCCGAATAGGCTTGCACGCCGCCGGCGGTCTTGGGCCCGGCCAGGGACTCGTTCACGGCGGCCACCTGGCCGGCGGTCAGGCAGGCGTCCGTCTTGGCGCCCTTGCAGGTGAGGGGCGCCGGGTTGAAGCGGCAGCGCGCCGAATCGAAGATCAGCCCGTCCTTGGCGCCGTCGAGGTCGTCGCAGGCCGCGAGCAGCGAGGAGACCAGCAGGGCCTTGTCGGCCGGCGAGTAGAGCTGGGCGGTCAGCGGCTTGCCCGAGGCGTCCTTGGCTGCGGCCCGATTGAAGGCTGCCGAGGCCCAGCCGAGACCGAGGTTGGAGTTCCCCGTCCGCATGGCCGGGTCGCCGGCGACAATCCCGTCGAACAGATCGGGATAGCGCTCGGACGACAGCATCGCCTCGCGCCCACCGGTGGAGCAGCCGTCGAAGTAGGAATGGGCGGCGGGACGGCCGTAGTAGGCAGCCACCATGGCCTTGGCCACGGCGGTCACCTTGCCCACCGAGGCGTGGGCGAAGTTGAGGGCGGCTTCCTGGTCCTTCATGAAGCTGGCGTCGAACACGGCGCCTTCGTGTCCGCTGTCGGTGGAGACCACGGCGAAGCCGCGCGCCAGAGCGGGCGTATCGCCCGCGGCCTGGGCGCCGAACGGCGGCGTGACATTGCCGTTCAGCCCACCGCCGCCCTGGAACAGGAAGCGGCCGTTCCAGGCGTCGGGCAGGGCCAGGGCGAACTTGATGGCGTAGGCCTTGCCCTCAAGGCCCGTGCGCCGGTCCATCACGCCTTCCACCCGACAATAGGGCGGCACGCCCGAGGCGATGGGCGGGCCGAAGGAGGAGGGACGCACCGTGCCGGGCGCGGCCGCGGCTACCGCCGTGGCCTTGGTGATTTCCATGGTAGAGCCGGGCAGCTTGAGGCCGACCATGCTGGCGCAAGCGCGCGACGGCGCGACGGTAGTCTCGGCCCGCGCCTCGGCCACGCCGAGCGCCAGAGCGGCGACTAAGGCCAAGAGTCCAAGTCTGTTCACAGGCGTCTCCCGGATCACATGAAGGGGTTGGCGAGGCCGTCCCAGAACATCCGGGTGTCGCGGAAGGGATCAGATGCGGCCCGGCTGGTCTCATCGAACAGCATTGTGGTGCGCTTTTCCAGGTCGTAGGCCGGCCAGGGCAGGCGGGCCGTGGACGGATCGCCGGTGTGGGCGAAGGCGATCCAGGCGTCGCTCACCACCGCCGCCATGGCGAGAGCGCGGGGGCCGCCGCCGGTGATCGGCGCCGTGAACGGAGAGTTCGGATTGTCGAATGCCAGGGAAATCTCGAGGCCATGAGGCGAGCGCAGGCGGCCGTCCATGATCGGGGTGTTCCAGAGCAGCTGGTAGAGGTGGGCCGGCGCCCCGGCCTGGGCCGCCTTCATCTCGGCGATCAGGGTGGCGCCGCGGCGGAACCCGGCCGAACGGTCCGTGCTCATGACGAAGTAGAGGTCCGACGGCGAGGCCTGCGGATAGCGGGCGCGATAAAGCTTGACTGCCGCCTCCGCATTGCGCTGGCCCACCGTCCCGGCCATCCGCGCCATGAGACCCGCATCGTCGAGGTTGAAGGCCGCCTCGTCGGCCAGACTGAACAGGGTGACCTCGGTGTTGTTGGTCCCGATCATCAGGGGGACATTGATCGCCAGCGGATTGACCACCGGATCGAAGGGGTGATGCAGGATGCTGACCCCGTCGCGCACCGGGCCGAATGCGCCGAGGCCCCCGCCGAACTTGGCGCTGGCGGCGAAATAGGCGTCCAGCAGGCGGGCCATCGGGACCGTCTGCAGGTCGGCCGCCTGGGCGGGCTTCAGTCCCAGCTCGGCCAGCAGGATTTCGGCGCAGCGCGTCGCCTCGGGGCGCTCGCTCAGGGTGCGCACCGAACCGCTCTGCATCGATGCGCGGTGGATCAGCCCCTTGGCGCGGGGCATGGCAAGCATCGAGGCGACCTTCCCGCCGCCGCCGGACTCTCCGAAGATCATCACCTTGCCGGGATCGCCGCCGAAGCGGGCGATATTGTCCCGCACCCACTCCAGCGCCGCGGCGATATCCAGCATCCCGCAGTTGCCGGAGGTCGCGAACGGGGCGCCCAGCATCTCGCCGAGATAGGTATGGCCGAACACATTGAGCCGGTGGGTGACGTTCACCACCACCACGCCGCCGCGCTTGGCCAGATTGCCGCCGAAGTAGGAAGGGTTCGAACCCGAGCCCGAGGCGTAGCCGCCGCCATGCAGCCAGACCATCACCGGCCGTTTGGCGGTATCCAGGCCCGGGGTCCAGATGCAGAGGTTCAGGCAGTCCTCGGTCTCGTCGGCGTTGGACTCCCGGATGATCGAGAACAGCGAGCCGGGCGGCGGCGGCGGGACCTTGGGATTGGTCTGGGGCGCGATCCGGCGCAGGGCCGGGGCTTCGCGCACGCCGGCCCAGGGCTCGGGCTTCTTCGGCGGCATGAAGCGGTTGGCGCCGGCGGTGGAGGCGCCGTAGGGCACGCCCAGGAACTCAACGACCCCATCGCCCTGGGACCCACGCACCTTGCCGGCGGTGGTCTCCACCACTGCCTCGCGGGCCTGGCCTGCCGCCGTGGCCGGCCCCGAGAGGATCGCTGGCGCGAGACCCGCCGCCGCGCCGATTCCCGCCACCACACGCCGCCGGTCCGGCGCACCATCCTCGTGCTTGTCCATCGTCTCCACCCTGATGTCGGCCGCTTGTTGCGCGGCGATCTGCTTTGCCCGACCCTTCGCACCTGATGAGGCGCGGGAGTCGTCTCTATCAGTGATAGAGAATATCAAGGAGCCCTGTTGTCAAGCGCGCCCACCATCCCCCGCCGCAAGCTTGACCGTCCGACCATCGTGGCGGCGGCGCTGGAGCTGCTGAACGAGGTGGGCCTGGACGGCCTGACCACCCGCCGCCTGGCCGAACGGCTGAGCGTGCAGAGCCCGACGCTCTATTGGCATGTGCAGAACAAGCAGGCCCTGCTGGACCTGATGGCCACGGCGATCCTGTTCCGTGCGCCGCCGGACTTCCGGATGGAGGGGGATTGGTGGGACTGGATGGGCGAGCTGGCCCGGCTGATCCGCCGCAACCTGCTGGAATACCGGGACGGCGCCCGGGTGGTCGCCGGGACGCGTCCGTCCACTGAACTGGGCCCGACGGGCCTTCAGGAGATGTTCGAGTCGCTGGCCGCGCAGGGGCTCGGGCGCCTGGACGCCTGGCACGTGCTGGCGAGCCTCAGCCGCTTCGCTCTCGGCTGGACCATGGACGAGCAGGCCGCCCGCAGCCGCGCCGGCGACGACGGTCCCGTCATCGATTTCGACGCCGAGTTCGAGTTCGGCCTGCAGGCGCTGGTGTTCGGGCTGCGCGCCCGGCTCGCACCCGGGCCGTCGGACGAGGCCGTCTGAGACTTGGAAGGAGACGCCATGGACGTCGGGATCGTCGGATTGGGTCGCATGGGCGGCAACATCGCGCGCCGGCTCATGCGCCGCGGGCATACGTGCGTCGTGTTCGACCGCGATGCAAAGGCGGTCGCCGAGGTCGGCAATGACGGCGCCAGGACCGCCCGGAGCATTGGGGACCTGGTCCGCCAGCTGCAGGCTCCGCGAACCGTCTGGATCATGCTGCCGGCAGGCGCCCCCACGGATGACACGGTCACTGCGCTCGGCGATATCCTCGGAAAGGACGACGTGATCATCGACGGCGGCAACACCTTCTACCGCGACGACATCCGCCGGGCGAAGGCGCTGGGCGGCAGGTCGATCCACTATGTCGACGTAGGCACCTCCGGCGGGGTCTGGGGCCTGGAGCGGGGCTACTGCATGATGGTCGGCGGCGATGCGGCCATCATCGATCGGATCGATCCGATCCTCGCCGCCCTCGCCCCTGGGCCGGGATCGATCCCGAAGACGCGCCGCCCCGACGGGTCTGACCCGCGCGCGGAACAGGGCTACATCCATGCGGGACCGGTCGGCGCCGGCCACTTCGTCAAGATGGTGCACAACGGCATCGAGTATGGCCTGATGCAGGCCTACGCCGAAGGGTTCGACATCCTCAGCAACAAGAATTCCGCGGCGCTGCCGGAAGAGGAGCGGTTCGACCTGAACCTGCCCGACATCGCCGAGGTCTGGAGACGGGGAAGCGTGGTCTCGTCCTGGCTGCTGGACCTCACCGCCCAGGCGCTCGCCGGAGACGCCAAGCTTGGCGACTATGCAGGCGCGGTGGCCGACAGCGGCGAGGGCCGTTGGACGATCGAGGCCGCCATGGAGGAAGCTGTACCAGTCGACGTGCTCTCAGCAGCGCTCTTCGCCCGTTTCCGGTCGAGACAGGAGCACACCTTCGGCGACAAGCTGCTGTCGGCCATGCGCTTCGGTTTCGGCGGGCACGTCGAACTGAAGCCCAGATGAGGGCTATAATTTGAAGGAGAAGCCCAGCACCCCTTCGCTCGGGCCGTCATCGGCCCCTTCGGCCCCGCCGGCCGAGGCATAGAGGGCCATCGCCGCCCTGTTGGTCCGGTGGGTCAGCACCCAGGCTTCGGTGCACCGGCGTTCTCGGCCGACGCCGAAGAGCGCCTCCAGGACGGCCTTTCCCAGCCCCAGTCGGCGATGGGTCGGCGCCACGCCAACCTCGTTGATCCAGAGCTGCGGCGCCTTGTCGGGGTGCAGGTAGTGCACTGCCGAGGCGAACCCCACCACCACGCCTTCTTCGATCGCCACCGCCAGGTGGTGGCGCGGATCCTCGAGGAACTCCTGGGCGAAGTCAGGGTCGATGGGGTTGTCGAACACCTCGTCGGCGACGGACCGCAGGACGTCCTCATCGCCCGGACCCAGCAGTCTGACCTCGATGGTCACTGGCTCAGGCCGCGACCCGAGGCTTCGCCTCTGCCCGGTGAGGGTCGGCCGCAAACGAGGCCGAGCCGCCAGTGATCAGGCGGGCGCCACGCTCGAAGGTGAGATAGGCCCAGACCCAGTCCAGGGTCACGGCAAGGCGATTGCGGAAGCCGATCAGGAACCAGATGTGGGCCACCGACCAGAGCAGCCAGGCGATCAGGCCTGTCAGGCGCAGGGGCCCCATCGCAACCGCCGCAGCCTGTCGCCCGACGGTGGCGAGCGAGCCAGAGTCCATGTAGCGGAACGGCGCCGGCGCGGGACGGCCGGCGATCCTGGAGGCGATCAGCCTTCCGACATAGGCGCCTTCCTGCTTGGCAGCCGGGGCGACGCCCGGAACCGTTCCGCCACCAGGGGTCCCGAGCCGGGCAGCGTCGCCGGCCACGAACACCTCAGGATGGCCTGGGACCGACAGGTCGGGCTCGACAACGGAGCGGCCGGCGCGGTCCCTTTCGGCGCCCAACCACTCGGCGGCGGGAGAGGCCGTCACGCCTGCAGCCCAGATGGCGGTCCGCGCGAAGATCTTTTCGGCGCCCAGGTCCACGCCGTCCTCGCTGCAGCCGGTCACGGCCTCATCGGTGCGGACCGTGACGCCCAGCTTTCGCAGGGCCTTGGCGGCATAGGCCGAGAGCATCTCGGGGAAGGCTGGAAGGATTCGCGGGCCGGCCTCAATCAGCAGCACCTTGGCCATGGCCGTGCGGATCGCGCGGAAATCGCAGGCAAGCGCACGGCGCGCCAGTTCGGCGATGGCGCCGGCGAGCTCCACGCCCGTGGGGCCAGCGCCGATGACCACGAAGGTGAGGAGCCGCTCGCGTTCCGCCGGATCCTCCTCCAATTCCGCGCGCTCGAACGCCAGCAGGATTCGGGTGCGCAAGTGCAGCGCGTCATCCAGTGACTTCAGCCCTGGCGCTGCGGCGGCCCAGTCGTCGTGGCCGAAGTAGCTGTGGGTCGCCCCGGTGGCGAGCACCAGATAGTCATAAGGGACCGCCCGCTCGCCGAGCACCACCTCCCGCCGCTTCGTATTGACCGCCGTGACCTCGCCCAGCAGCACGCGGGTATTGTCCTGATGGCGCAGGATGGTGCGGATCGGATTGGCGATCTGGGTCGGGGCGAGGCCCGCGGTCGCCACCTGATAGAGCAGCGGCTGGAACAGGTGATGGTTGCTCCGGTCGATCACGATGACCTCGGCCTTGGCCCTGGCCAGGGCCTTGGCGGCGGACAGTCCGGCAAAGCCGGCGCCGACGATCACGATTCGAGGCAAGGCCACGGCAACCCTCCAAACACAAGATAGGGGCGAGGGCGGCGGATCGGAATGGGCGGGCCGGCGATCAGATCGGGCGAGGCAGATCCGTCGCGAACAGCCGCTGGGGGACCTGATTGAAAGTCCAGGGCCCGTCGCCCTCGTCGGCGCGGTCGAGCACCCAGACCACGTCGAAGCGGTCTTCGGGCCAGTCGACGGGGCATCCGATCTGCACGCCGGCGATCAGCATGGCGATGTCGCGGATGTGGCTGTGATGCCAAACGATGAGCACGGGCGAAGGCGCTGCGAGCGCCGCGGCGGCGAGCGCGGCTTCCTGGCCGCACGCATGATCCGTGTTGACCTGGACGCCGATCAACGCGGCCAGCGGCTGGACCGTCCGCTGAGGACGAAGGCTGGCGCTCTGCTTGGTCGCCGCCGACGCAAAGATCGATCGGGGCGTCGAGATCGGGGCGCCGGCCGGAAATCCGATCGGCGGGGCGAAGAACGGCGCCAGCGCGCCCGCCCGCTGCCAGCCCCGCACGGTCAACTCATGCTTGGTGTGGACGCCATGGATGTTCACGCCGCGCTCAACGCCGCCGTTGGCGTGCTTCTCGGCATGACGGATGATCATGATCCTGGGCATGTCCCGGATGCAGCTCCCTTCGGGCGGCGCCAGCGCCCCTGCGCGCGTTGATGGCCGATCTCGCGCGCGTGTTCCAGTAGCAGAACCGCGCTCGCGCGTTGACAGCGGCGTGGCGCCGGTGTGCCATCCCGCCCGGTGAGGGCCCGATGATCGACAAGATGGGACTGCAGATGATCAGGGCGCTGACGATCGCGCTGGCGGCCCTAGGGTTGGCCATGGCCTCACCGGCGGCGGCGGACTCGCGGCTATTCTCGGGCGAAGCGCCCCTGACCATCGTCATCACCGCGCCGTTCCGGAACCTGGTCCAGACCGCCAAGCGCAGCACAAATCCCTACGCGGCGACCCTGACGGTGACCGACGGCGTGGCGGAGCCACAGAGCATCGCGATCCAACTGCGCGCGCGCGGCATGACCCGGCGGACCGGCGGCTACTGCGACTTCCCGCCGATCCAGCTGGACTTCGGCGACAAGGCCAAGGTCCACGACACGCTGTTCAAGGGCCAGCACAAGCTCAAGCTGGTCACCTACTGCAAGGACCAGCCGGAGTACGAACAGCGCATCGTCCTCGAGTACCTGGCCTACCGGCTCTACAACACCCTGACGCCCATGAGCTTCCGCGTCCGCCCAGCCGAAGTCACCTATCGCAACAGCGACAAGGAGGCCGGGGTGACACGGTTCGGGTTCCTGATCGAAGACTTGGACGACGTGGCGGACCGCAACCACGCCAAGGTGCTGAAGGTTCCGACGAAGACCTTCACCTCGTCGCAGCTCGATCCCCATGCAGCGGGGCGCACCTCCTTGTTCGAGTTCCTGATCGGCAACCTGGACTGGGATTTCCTGGCCGGGCCGGCGGGGCTGGACTGCTGTCACAACGCCAAGCTGGTAGCCTTGCGTGTCTCAACGCCTCAGACGGCCGTCGTGCCGATCGCCTATGACTTCGACTATTCCGGCCTCGTCGATTCGCCCTACGCGGGGCCGCCCGAAGGCGACCTGCCGATCAGCAGCGTGACCGAGCGCCTCTACCGCGGCTACTGCGTTAGCAGCGGCGAAATCCCCTCCATCATCGCCGAATTCCGCGCCCACCGCGCCGAGATGATGGCCCTGATCAACGGCGACCCGCGCCTGAACGCCAAGTTCCGGGGCAAGACCGTCCGCTTCCTGGATGGCTTCTTCTCAGCCGTCGACGACCCCGGCAAAGTCCAGAGTATGATCATCAAGCGCTGCCGTTAGTTCTTCGTGGCCCCCGTGTCTCCTTCGGGGAGAGGGGACGGACTGTTCACCGTACACCGCGCTTCGACGCCCAAAGTCCGGTCCAGGCCGGCGATCTCGGCGAGGTAGGCGGCGTGGCCGTCGCCGGACGTCCGCAGCAACAGGGTGTGGCCGCGGTAGACCGTGGTCAGAGCATCGCCCTGCTTGATCAGGAATGCGTGCGGGTCGGGGCACCCGTCCAGGACGGCGATGTCGGTCAGGATCACGTCGCCGTCGAAGCGCGAATTGACCATGGAGTACCGCTTGGTGTGGCCGAGCACGATCCGGCGCACGCCATTGCGCGTCAGCACCGCCTTCACCTGTGGGATCTCGGCCGCCTCGTCGTTCTGCGCCATGCCGCGGTACCAGAGCGGTCCCTGCTCGTTCCAGAGGATGTCGGGCGGATCCTTGGCGTTCACCGGCCTATGGCGCAGCGCAGCGATCACGGCCTTGTTCAAGGCGTCCATGTCAAAGGGCAGAAACGCCGGGCCGATCCCGCCATGCAGGTAGAGCGTGTCGTCGATGCGGATGACGGCGCTGTGGGTCAGCACCCAGCGGCCATAGAGGCCGGTCGGCGACCAGGCGGCCTGATGCTCCACCCAGCCCAGGGGATGCTCGGTGTCGAACTGGGCGCGGAAGGCCGCGTCGAACGCTGGCAGGCCTGCGGCCGGCGGGTGGGCCTTGATCGCGGCGACCACGGCCTTGAAATAGGCGTCCCTTCGGCGTGGCGACTCCGCGTCGGTGAATGCGGCGAACTCGCCCGGCGTGGTGTAGCGGAGGTCGCCTTCCATGTTCATGGCTTCGTGGTTGCCGATCAGGGCATGGACAAAGCCGCCGGCCCGGCGCGCCTGGGGCTCCAGCCGCATCAGGAGGTCAAGGATCTTGCGGGTGTCCGGCGCCCGGTCCGGGACGTCGCCCAGCTGCACCAGGTGCGCCGCGCCGCCGCTCCAGTTGTCCTTGGCGTCGATCAGGCCCGCATGGCCCAGCATGTCGTGGAACTTGGCGTAGTCGCCATGCAGGTCGCCCATGACCACCACACGGGCCACGTGATCCCAGCCGGTCTTGGCCTGGGCCGAGGCGGTGGAACAGATCGCCATCGCGGCGAGGAAGGCGGCGAGCATCCTGGTCATGGGACGGAACATAGCGCGTGTTCGGAGCCTGTGCATCGCCAGCTTTGCCGCGGCCAAACGCGCCCCCTGCTTGATAAAGCGCGCCGCCTCGCCCAAACGTGGGCCGTGAGACAGGGGCGTCCAGATGAAGCTGCTTGAGTCATTTCTGTCGATACTGGCCGCGCCGGCGGGCGGGTCAGGGTCAGGGCTGTTCGATGCGCCCCAGGGCCCGCTGACCTCGGTTGGCTGGGCCGGCTTCACCGATGTACGCTTCATGGCCAATTCCCTGGGCGCCCTGCTCCTGGCGATCGTCCTGGGCGCCGTCGTCGGCTACCATCCGACCACCCGGCGCACGGTCAACCAGCTGCACGAAGCGGACATGCGCAAGGTGTACGTCATGTACGCCTTCATCGGCGCCGTGATCGGGGTGACCGTGCATGAGTTCGGCATGGTCATCGGCGTCGTGGTGTTCGGAATCGGCGGCCTGATCCGCTTCCGCACCGATACCGACTCCACCATCGACACCGGCCGGCTGATCTCCGTGACGCTGGCCGGGTTGATCGCCGGCCTGGGCCTGCCGCACCTGGCGGTGATCACCGCCATCTTCGCCTTCGTCCTGATCTACGTGTTCGACACCAAGCCGGCCAGCCGCGTCAGGATCGACCAGTTGCCGGCCGGCCGCCTGCCAGAATGCGCCGACCTCTATCGCAGCGTCCTGGAAGCCCAGGGCTGCCGGATTCTGCACGAGCACACCTCGATCCACAAAGGCAGGATCGAGTTCGTCTACCATCACCCGCGTCGCACCACCCGCGATGGCCTGCACGCGGCGCTCGCCGGCGTGCCCGAAGACGTGCGCGGCGACATCGACTGGGATTTCAAGTAGGCGCGCCCTCGACGCATCTTCAGGCTGGCGCGGACTCGCGCAGTCTCTGGTGCATCCGCTCTGTCTCCTCGCGGGTGGAGTCCGGACCGGTATTGCGCTTGGCGAGACCGCCGGCGACAGGCGCCTTGCTGAACGGCTCGGGATCGCCATCGCGCAGCTTCAGTCCGAACAGTGGGTGCAGGCCGGGATGGCGCCCCAACCCGCCGTGGAGATCAAAGCCGCGGTCGATCCAGTCGCGCAGCGGATCATCCTCGGTCAGCACCGGCGTGGTGGCCACCGACGCCATGAACAGGAAGACCGAGAGCGCGCGATAGTCCACGTAGTTGGGCGAGTCCCCGCCGAGCCAGGGGGTCTCGCGCAGGGCGGTGCGCAGCAGCTCCAGCTTCGGCGGGATCAGCGGCAGGCGGTCCTCGCGGCCGGCCTGGGTCGCTTCCAGCGTCGTCCCCGGGGCCGTGCGCGTCTTGGTGATGTAGTCGTGGTCGACGTCGAGCGAGAGGTCGCGATAGTCCTTGACGATGTTGGGCATCCACTCGCGCAGCACCGTGCTCCACAGCCAGCTCTCCAGGAACCGGGTGTAGACCTTGCTCTCCTTGCCGCCGATCAGGGTGGGACGGTCGGGATAGGTCTCGTCGAGGTATTCGGCGATCAGCCAGCTGTCGAGCACCCACTTGCCGTCATCGACGATCGCGGGGAGCCGCTCGGACTTGCCGCCGGTGCGCTCCATGATCCCGGTGAATCCACCGGGGACGATGTCGATCTCGAACCCCTTGTGGGCGATCGCATACTTGGTCGCCCAGACGAACGGACTGATCGTCGCTCCGGTGCGGAGCTGCAGATCATAGAGCGTTATCCGATTGTCCTTGGCCATTCCCGTCTCCTTATTCTCCTGCGCGGCGCGGCCTTGACCGACCGTCTCCCATGACCGCCGCCCCGAGACCTTAAGTCGTCGGCAGCAGTGACGCCATCGTCACGGCGACCGATCCGAGCTCGTTGCTCCCAGCGACACCCGCCCCGGCCATCCTTCAGGGAAGATTCACCCTTTCCCGCAATGGTTTAACCAGGGGGAGCTCCTGCCAATGCAGCTCGTCAACGGCTATCAGTGCAACAACTGCACTGACATCGACTACGCCAAGAAGAACATCGATCCCGCCCATCCTGAAGACGGGCCGTTCGGCGTCAACGCCAAGACCAGCGACGGCGCCGCCAAGTCCGGCAGCGCCAGCGATGGTCCCTTCGGCTTATCGGTGGTCTATGGCGGGTCGCTGGCGTCGTTGAATCCCACCGCGCAGGTCAATCCGACCGCGCAGCAGGACCCTTTGGCCACGAACAGCAACAACCGGCCGCCCGCCGATGGCGTTGGCGCGACGTTGAACCTCTCCGTCTGAAATCCAGGGCTCAGCCCTCGGTCTTGAACACCCTCGCCGGCGCGGCGCGGTACCCGGCCGGGAACAGCCGCTGCAGCGCCGCGACCTTGGGTTGGTCGTAGGTGGCGATGTAGGGGTTGTCGGGGTGCCGCAGCAGGTAGTCCTGGTGGTAGTCCTCCGCCTTGAAGAAGCCCTTGGCGGGGTCGACCCGGGTGGCGATCGGCCGCTGATAGACCTTGGCCTTGTCCAGCTGATGGATATAGGCCTCAGCCACGCGCTTCTGGTCCGCGTCGGCGTAGAAGATCTCAGAGCGGTATTGCGTGCCGTGATCGGGAAACTGCTCGTTCACCTGGGTCGGGTCGGTGGCCACCGAGAAGAAGATGCGCAGGATCCTGCCGAAGGAAATCTGGCGGGGATCGTAGGTGATCTGCACGGACTCGGCGTGGCCGGTCGTCCCGGTGCTGACCAACTCATAGTCGGCCGTCGCCGCCACGCCGCCGGCGTAGCCCGAGACCACGTTGTTGACGCCGCGCACATGCTGGAACACCGCCTGGATGCCCCAGAAACAGCCGCCCGACAGGATGGCCGTCTTCAGCCCGGCCGTTTTGGGCGCGGGGAGGTCGACGGCCGGGGCCGGCACGACCGCCATGCGCTCGGCCGCCACGGCCGGACGCACGACGTTGAGGATGGCGGGGCCGGCGGCGAGGGCGGCGAAGGCCGCCAGCGCCAGGGCGAAGGATGCGCGCTTCATGGCGATCGGGATCCTGTGAGCGATGACCGTCCGGTCAGGCCGGATGGAAGGACAAGGCCACGCCGTTCATACAGTAGCGCAGGCCGGTCGGCTTGGGGCCGTCGTTGAACACATGGCCGAGGTGGCCGCCGCAGCGGCGGCAGTGGACCTCGGTGCGCTCCATCAGGAGGCTTGAGTCGCTCCGGGTGCGGACGGCGCCGGGGATCGGCGTCCAGAAGCTCGGCCAGCCGGTGCCGGAGTCGAACTTGGTGTCCGAGCGGAAGGCGGGCAGCTCGCAGCCGGCGCAATTGTAGACGCCCTTGCGGTGCTCATGGTCCAGGGGGCTCGATTCCGGCCGCTCGGTGCCTTCGTGACGCAGCACCTGGTAGGCGGCGGGCGACAGCAGCTTGCGCCACTCGTCGTCGGTGTGGGTGACCTGGAACGTCTCGGCCTTGGTCGCGGCCGAGCCGCGGCGGACGCCTCCGACATAGGCCAGGACGGCGGCGACGGCGCCGCCAATGAGAAGGCCTCTGCGATCGATCATGACGATGTTGCTCCATGGCTCGCAGCCGCCGCGAGGCGGGCTGCACAGGCTAGTTCGCCCGGGAACACCCCGAGGTTACGGGCCATCGCGCCTTCCTGTAACGTCCGAACCGGCCGGAACGAACCAGGATTGTACGTCGGCGACCCGGCTCCGGAGAATACGATGGGACGATCCTATCGGATCATGCGCTCGGCCGCAGCCTGTCTCGTAGCCCGGTAGCGACCGAGTTTGAAGTCGCGGTGCTCGTGTCGAACGTCGTTGTCGACGAAGCACTCGATCAGGACACGCCCAGGCCGATCGCGGCGTCGATCGCGGCGCGCAGTTGCTGGTTTGAGACCGGCTTGAACAGGATCCCGCTGGGATGATCCTGGCGGATCCTCACCACCGTCGAGGGGTCCCGCGAGCCGGTGATGAAGATCACCTTCGAGCCAAGTTCTTCATTGATCACCAGGGCGGCATCGACGCCGTCCTTTTCGCCGTCCAGGCGCATGTCCATCAGAACCAGCATCGGCCGGTGCAGCCGGGCCATCTCGACGGCCTTGTCGGCGGTCGCGGCCGATCCGCAAACGATGAGCCCCATCTCCTCGACCTGCTCTGTGAGTCCCATGACGATGAGGAATTCGTCATCGACCACCAGGACGTGGCGTTTCAGGTCGCTCATGCCGCCGCCGCGATGTGTATTTCGGCGCGTGTTCCGTGGTCGGACTGAATGTTCATCGTCGCCTTGAGCTGGCTCACGAGCCCGACAATGAGTTTGGCGCCAAGGCCGCCCGTGGAAACACTCTCGGGACCAGCCGCACAATCATAGCCTGTCCCGTCATCCGACACCACCAGATCGAAGGTCCCGTCGTCGTTCCGCGACAGCGAGACATCGATATGGCCTTCGCCACTCGGGAACGCGTGCTTCATTGCATTGGTCACGAGCTCAGTGACCAGCAGTCCCAGCGGGATTGCGAAATCGAGGCCCACGTCCAACGGCTCGGCGTTGACACTGAGGCTGACGCGGAGCATGGCGCCGGCGTCCTGGATGTTGGCTGCGAGCTCCTGCAGAAACGGAGCGACATCGAAGGTCTGCAGGTTGGCGGAGCCCATCAACTGGTGATGCACCAGCCCCAGGGCGTAGATGCGCCCCCGCAAGCTGGCCAGCGCGTTCTTGGCCTCGGGATCAGAGAGACGCTTCGCCTGCATCACCAGGATACTGTCGACCAGCTGAAGATTGTTTTTGACGCGGTGATAGACTTCACGCAGCAACAGGTCGCGTTGCACAAGCGCCGCGGTCCGTTCTTTCACCACGCCTTCAAGGTCAAGCATGGTGGCCTGAAGCAATTCCTGCACCGCGTGGCGCTCGTCGATGTCTTCGATCACGGCGATGATGATGTCGGGCCGTCCACTGTCGGGGAATTTTGCGAGAGTCGCCGACATTCGCGCCCAGACGGGCGTGCCGTCTTTTCGGGTGTAACGCTTTTCCCGGACGTGGGCGCCCGTCTTGCCTTCGAAGTATCGGGTATAATTGGGCTTCTCAGACCAACGGTCCTCTGGCCAGGTCAGCTCCCAGCCGCTCTGGCCGGCGAGGTCTTCCGGTTCGTATCCCAACATGTGGGCGAAGGCCCGGTTGGCTCGAATGATCAGGCCTGTGTCGGGATCGACCTGGAGTTTGCCGACCGTGGAGGCCTCGAAACTGATCCGGAATTCCTCCTCGCTTCGCGCCAGGGTGGTCTGGGCGAGCTTCAGCTCCAGCATGGCGGCGTTCAGGTGGCAGTTGGCGTCCGTCAGCTTGTCCGTGACAGCGCCAAGCGCAATCAACGAGCTCCGGACGGCACTGGAAACACCCAGCATGAACACAGCGACCAGAGCTGCAGCGAAGACGGCTCGTTCCTGCAAAGGCAGGAGGACAAACGAGAATTGGTGTCCGACGAAGATGTACCAGGCGCCAGCCAGCCCCCCGGCCAAGGTGGTCCAACCCGCCAGCGGACCGCCGAAGAACGTGACCAGCATCACGACTGGAAAGACCGCAAAGAGGGGTTCGGTCCCTCCGGGTTCCGCCCTGAGGAAGTATCCCAGCACCAGGGATGTGGTCGCCCCAAACAGTCCGATCAGAATTTCGACTGAAGGATGGGTCGACCGGCGCCGGATCGCCCGGGACAGCTGTTGGCTCACCCACTTCGGCGCGCTGTCTCGGATAGTGCTTCGGGACTCGACTGAAAATTGGGGAGGGTCCGGGCTTCCAATTGCCTTGCCGGACCCGGCTTGAGCAGTCTCGGAAGATTGTCCCATGCGTGACTTCCACACCCAGCCGGTTGGGCGGCGCAAGGCAACGGGCGCGTGATTGGCGCGCCGGACGGGCGCCTTGCAGCGAACATGCGCTGACCGTCCAGAGTAAGGATTGCAGACATGAAGGAACACATAACCCCGAGACCATCGACGCGCCGCCAAGGGCTGACCGCCTCGCTGCGGAGCGATAGACCGGTCCCTTAGCAGGAGTCTCCTATGGCCCGTCCGCCGCTGCCCCCCTTCGACCTCGCCTCCGCCGCGCTCAAGGCCCGCGCCGCGGAGGACGCCTGGAACAGCCGCGATCCCGAGCGGGTGGCCGGCGCCTACACGCCCGATAGCCGGTGGCGCAACCGCTCGGAGTTCTTCCAGGGACGCGAGGCCATCGCCGCATTCCTGACCCGCAAGTGGGCGCGCGAGCTGGACTACCGCCTGATCAAGGAGGTCTGGGCTTGCAGCGGGAACCGCATCTCCGTCCGCTTCGCCTACGAGTGGCGTGACGCCGACGGCGCCAGGTTCCGCTCGCACGGCAATGAGCAGTGGGAGTTCGACGAGGAAGGCCTGATGCGCCGGCGCGAGGCCAGCATCAACGACGTGCCCATCACCGAAGCCGACCGCCTGTTCCGCTGGCCCCTGGGTCCGCGGCCGGCGGACCATCCTGGGCTGACCGAACTGGGGCTCTGACCAGGCGTCCCGGCGCCGCGGAGCGCCCGATCACCCGCCCGCCTTGCCCAGCGGATCATTGCCGAGCTCGATCGGTCGCCCATGGGGCGTTGCGTCCGCCGCCCTCGCCCAGGCCGCCGCCAGCGCTTGCAGCTGGGCCTGGCTGGCCAGGGCCTTGGCGTCGATGAGGTGTTCCAGCGCGGCCAGCCAGCTATCGTAATAGGTCTCGCCGTGGTGGTCGCCGGCGGCTTCGGCGGCTCTCAGCTCGGCGGCAAGGGCCTGGCTCCATTCAGCCGCACCGATCCGGCCCTGGTCCTGCAGCAGGGTCTTCATCGCCACCGCCTGGGCCTGCCACGGCTCAGCGAAGGCGGGGGCTTCAGGCGGGCTCAAGATAGCTCTCCCAGGCTTCGATCGAGACGGTGAGGCTCGGGTCGCTGCCTTCGCCCCACAGCTCGGGGCCGACGAAGGCCACCGTGTAGCACCACTGTGGCTCCGTCCGGCCTTCGGCCGTCGCGTCGTCGAGCGGCAGCACGCCGCGCACCGCCGTCACCGAGCCCCGACGGCCCCGCACATAGCGCGGTAGCCGTGTGTGGCCGGCGCTGTAGAGATTGCGCGCCACCACCGCATCGCCCGGCGCGAACCGGGGCGGTGGGGGGGCGCGGGCCGGCGCGTCTTCGGCGGAGGGGATAAACATGGCCGCCACCTCATGCGGGGCGAGCACATGGAGCGGCGCCGGGCCCGGTTCGAGGGCCTGGCCCGCATCGAGCTCGGCGCGGGTGACGAGGCCGTGCCGCAGAACCATGGTCTCGGCGGCTTCAAGCCACTTCTCGTAATAGCTGGCGGCGAGGTAGCGCGCCGGCGCCATCCGCTCGATCGCGTGGCGCAGCATGGGCAGGGTCCAGAAGCCCGTGGCGCCCATCGCCATGGTGACGGCGAAGGCGCGCCGCTCCCACGGCTCGTGGAACACCGGCTCGTCGGGCTCGGGATCAATGCGGCCGAAAGAGTCCGTGCCGCCGATATCGTGAGCTCCATTCATGGGTGGGCCGCCGCGGGGTCCAACGCCAATCCCGTCCCGACCATGGAGTCGCGGGTGACGAGGGTCGCAAGACGCTCTTCGCTCCAGCCCTCGGCGCCCGCAGGCCGCTGCGGCACCACCAGGTAGCGCTGCTCGGCAGTGGAATCCCAGACGTGGATTGATGTCGATTCGGGCAACGTCAGCCCGAAGTCTGCCAGCACGCGGCGCGGTTCGATCACCACCCGGCCGCGGTAGGCGGCTGACTTGTACCAGTTGGGCGGCAGGCCCAGCAGCGGCCAGGGGTAGCAGGAACACAGGGTGCAGACGACGACGTTGTGGCGTTCGGGCGTGTTCTCCACGGCGGTGAGGTGCGCCCCTTCCATGCCGCCGAAGCCCAGCTCGCCGATGGCCGCCGCGCCATCTTCCAGCAGACGGGTGCGATAGGCCGGGTCGGCCCAGGCCCGGGCCACCACCCGGGCCCCGTTGCGCGGGCCGATGTGGGTCTCGAAGGTGTCGATCAGCGCGTCGAGCGTCGCCGGATCGAGATAGCCCTTCTGGGTCAGAACGGTCTCCAGCGCCCGCACCCGCGCGGCCGGCCCTGACAGGTGGCTGTGCCCAGGATCATGCTCGTCGTGATGGTGATCGTCGTCGTGATCGTGCGCCATGCCTGCCTCCCGCACCCGAGCATAGCGCCGCGCCCTGGTCGCACACCACCCCGCCCCCTTGACGCCTAACCCTTTGGCCGACCGATCGTCGGCATGGCTTTGGCCGACGCCTTGGCGGCATCGTGCTGGGCTGCGGGAAGGGGGATCAGGCCGCGGTCCTGCAGGTAGCCGCCGCGACCGCTGGCGGCGTCGGACACGAACTCCTCGACGAACTCGCGCAGGCCAGGGGTCAGGCCGATCTGGCCCTTCTTGACGTAGATGAACAGCGGCCGCGACAACGGGTAGGAGCCGTTGGCGATGGTGGCCGCCGAAGGCTTCACGCCGTCCACGGACGATCCCTTGATGCGGTCCTGGTTCTGCTCGAGGAACGAGAAGCCGAACACGCCCAGTGCGCCCGGTGTCCGCTCGATGGTCCCGACGATGGCATTGTCGTTTTCGCCGGCGTCCACCCACGCCCCGTCCTGGCGCAGGCGGTCGACCTGCTGCTTGAAGGCCTTCTCGTCCTTCTTGTGCAGGGCCTGCGCGGTCGGGAATCGGCGCGCGCCGCCTTCGACGGCTAGCTCCAGGAAGGCGTCGCGGGTCCCTGATGTCGGCGGCGGGCCATAGACCAGCACACGAGAGTCGGGCAGGCCGGCCCCCACCTGCCGCCAGGTGCGGTAGGGGTTGGCGACGAACTTGCCGCCCTTGAGCACGTCCGAGGCGAGGCCAAGGTAGAGGTGTTCAAGCCTGAAGGCGTAGTCGGGCGACTCCCGATCCACAGCCACCACGATGCCGTCGAAACCGATCCTGATCTCGACGATGTCCTTGACCCCGCTCTTGCGACACTCGTCGAACTCAGAGGCCTTGATGGGGCGCGAGGCGTCGGCGATGTCGGGGAAGGCCTCGCCGGCGCCGCCGCAAAATAGCTTGAACCCGCCGCCGGTGCCCAGCGACTCGACCTTGGGGGCCGGCTTGGCGGCCTTGCGGGCGAAGTTCTCGGCCACCCGGGTGGCGAAGGGGAACACGGTGGATGATCCGGCCGCCCAGACATAGGTGCGCGCCGCCTGGGCGTGCCCCGCCGCCGTGATCGCCAGCACGGCCGCCGCCGCGCCCATTAACCGCCTCATGCTCGTCTCCATCCGCGCCCGAACAGGGGCGCCGATCCTTTAGCGGGCCTGCGGCGCAACGCAAACGCCGCGGCCCGTCAGGGCCGCGGCGCATACGGACGAACTGGGTGCTGCGTCTAGCTGTTGGGACGCGGCATCGCCGGCAGCTTCCCGGCCTTGTCCTTCTGGGCGTCGTGCTGGCCGGGCGGCAGGGGGATAAGCCCCCGGTCCTGCAGGTAGCCGCCACGGCCGGTGGCGGCGTCGGAGACGAACTCCTCGATGAACTCCTTCAGCCCGGGCGTGACGCCGAGCTGACCCTTCTTCACATAGATGAACAGGGTCCGGGACAAGGGATAGGAACCGTCGGCGATGGACCCCGGGGTCGGCTTGATCCCGTTGACGGAGGCGCCTTTGATCTTGTCCTGGTTCTCTTCGAGGTAGGAGTAGCCGAACACGCCGAGCGAGCCGGGCGTCTTGGTGATGGTGCCGACGATGGCGTTGTCGTTCTCACCGGCGTCGACCCAGCCATCGGTGCGCAGCACGTCGACCTTCTGCTTGAACAGCTTCTCGTTGTTGGACCGCAGCTCTTCCAGGGTCGGGAACTTGCGGGCGCCGGCCTCGATGGCCAGCTCCACGAAGGCGTCCCGGGTGCCCGAGGTGGGCGGCGGGCCGTAGACCAGGATCTTGTTGCCCGGCAGGCCCGCGCCGATCTCGTTCCAGGTGCTGTAGGGGTTCTTCACCAGCTGGCCGCGGACCAGGGCGTTGGCGCTGAGGCCGAGGTAGAGATGCTCGACCTTGAAGTTGTAGTCCGAGCCGTCACGGTCGGTGGCCACCACGATGCCATCGAAGCCGATCCGGATCTCGACGATATCCTTCACCCCATGCTGGGCGCAGGCGTCGAACTCGGACCGCTTCATCGGGCGCGAAGCGTCGGCGATGTCGGGCGAGGCTTCCCCCATGCCGTTGCAGAAGATCTTGATCCCGCCGCCGGTGCCGAGGGACTCGACCTTGGGAGCCTTCTTGCCGGTCTTGCGGGCGTAGTTCTCCGCCACCCGGGTGGCGAAGGGGAACACGGTGGACGAGCCGGCCGCCCAGACGTAGTCGCGGGCAGCGTGGGCCGTGCCGGCGATCGCCAGCACGGCGGCGGCGGCCGCCGTCGCATAGAGCTTCTTCATCGATCCAATCTCCATTGATCTGGTGCTTGCCGACTACCAATCGACCTGGGCGCGCATGGCGAAGACTTGCATCTTCACATCGTTCATCCCTGCCGGGGTCACGCCGGTGACGGGGAGCTTCTGCTTGCCGTTGGTGTAGTTGAACATGAAGCGCACGTAGGGGAACGGGTAGTAGTTCAGCCCCCCCGTGAAGCCGTGATAGGTCCCCGGATTGGTCCCTGCGCCGACGTTGGCGAGGCTCGCCGCATGGGACAGGTCGACCCAGTCGTAGCGGGCCGCGAGCTCCACTCCGCCCCAGCCGCCGCCCGTGATCGGGTTCAGGATCTTGGGCCGTCCGACGTCGCCGGTGGCGACCTGGTAGTTGCGGGTCTCGCCCGTTGGCCACCAGCTCACGTACACATAGCCGGCGTTGATGTGGCCGTCGGGGTTGGTGGTGGTCGCCGAGGCCAGGGCCCCGTCGTACTTGATGTACTGGTACTCGCCCTGAACCGAGAAGCTCTTGTGGATGATCATCCCTTCGGCCGTGAACGTATTGTCGCTCTTGGCCACGTTGGTCGCGCCGGAGATGAAGCCCGCCGGGACGATCGAGGTGTTGGGCCGGAAGGTGTAGCTGAACCCGGCTTCCGAGCCGTGGTCGCGGTGACGGAAGGAGCCGCCGACGTGGACCTTGGTGTTGTCGTCCATGATCGGCAGGAAGGTGACCCGCACGGCCTCCTGCAGGCGCTCCTTGGCGTCGAGGCTGCCAGGCGTTCCGGCCACGGCCGGCGTGCCGTTGGTCAGTACGTCGGCGTTGTTGATCTTGTCGCCCTGGAAGGCTGCGGTGATCGACCAGTTCGGGCCCCAGGTGCGGCCGACGACGCCAAGGTAGTAGTCCAGATCGGAGATGTTTGCGTAGGGCCCGCGCTCCATGAAGGTCAGGAAGCGGGTGGAGGTGATGTTCTCCATGCCCGTGCTCTTGATGTTGCCGACCATGATCGAGCTGGTTTCGGTGGGCTTGTATTCGATCACCACGTCGTCCCAGGTGGGGGTGGCGCCATTGACCCAGCCCCCTTCGGCCTTGAACGCCCACTGCGAATTCAGCTGGCCTTCGACGCCGAGGAAGGCCTGCCGGCCCCGGAAGTTGCGGGTGGAGGCGTCGACCTTGGTGGGGTCGGTGCGGTCAAAGTCCTGGAAAACTGAATCCACGAGGATCCGGCCACGGAATTTGAACTGGTTCTGGTCGTTGGTGAATCTTGGAGCGCCCGGCCATGTGATGGTGGTCTCCTGGGCCTGAGCTGTGGCGGCGGCGCCAATGGCGAGCGCAATACCAGCCGCGGCCCCGCCGATTAGCGAGGTCTTGGTCTTCATCTGATGGATCCTTTCGGAATTATCCCCTGCACCCGATCATGCGTGACCGGGTCTAGGACCCCTTTATCCACCTGATGTGACAGTCGATTGAAATCTACATGACTATATGACTACAGAGATGTGACGCTCCAATTACAGCGCCATGTCAGTTATATTACACATTTATGACGCTGAAGCTTGGCGCTAGATCAATCGCTTGCGCATCGCCTGGGACAAAAGGTCGATCAGTGACACCGCGACGACGATGACGATCATGATTGCGGCGGCCACCGCGTAGTTGAAGCCATTGATGGCGTCGAACAGCACCTGGCCGATGCCTCCGGCGCCAATCAGGCTAAGCACCGTGGCCGAGCGCGTGTTGGATTCGAACCGGTAGAGGGCATAGGACGTCCACAGCGGCGCAACCTGGGGAATCACCCCCCACACGACCACCTGCAGCCGGGAAGCGCCGGTGGCTCGAACGCCCTCCACAGGTCTGGGATCGATCGCCTCCACGGCCTCGGAGAACAGCTTGCCCAGCACCCCGCCGGTGTTCACCGCCAGCGCCATGACGCCGGCGAAGGGGCCGAGCCCGACCGCGACCACGAACACTGCCCCGATCACCAGTTCGTTCAGGGCGCGCAGGATGTCGAGGATGCGCCGCACCGGCTGGACCACCCAGATCGGCGCGATGTTGCGCGCGCCGAGCAGGCCGAGCGGAATGGCGATGACCACTGCGATAAACGTGCCCCAAAGGGCCATCTCCACCGTCAGCCACATCTGTTCCAGATAGAGCCGCCAGTAAGTGAAGTCGGGCCGGACGAAGCCGGACCCGAACTCCAGCATGTTATGGGAGTTTCGGAAAAGGGCGACCAGCTTGCCGATCTCCGCGGCGTGGGTTCCGCCGATCAGCAGGGCGGCCATGCCGCCCCAGACCAGGAT
>FTHI01001270.1_pt1 | contig 34816 bp, 32 predicted proteins | sample 1640891 | NCBI WGS metagenome assembly FTHI01 (sample SAMEA3914788, study PRJEB12502) | metagenome | biome: forest; material: soil | place: Canada | collected 2011-07-03 | depth 0.1 m
GACCTTCAGCAGGTCCAGTCCGGCCCGGGCGAAGCTCGCCCAGTCGAGGCGCGCCGATCCGGTCCTTGCGGGCCGGACGATGATCGTCATCGACGACGACATCCGCAACATCTTCTCCCTGGCCAGCGCCCTGGAGGAGTACGGCATCAACCTTCGCTACGCGGAGAGCGGCCGGGCCGGACTGGACCTGCTGAAGGTCACCCCGGACGTGGACGTCATGCTGGTGGACATCATGATGCCCGATATGGACGGCTATGAGACGATCCGTGAGGTCCGGGCCCTGCCCGGGTTTGCGGAGCTTCCCATTGTGGCGGTGACCGCCAAGGCGATGAAGGGCGACCGGCAGAAGTGCATCCAGGCCGGCGCGTCGGACTATGTCTCCAAGCCCGTGGACATCGACAAACTGATATCAGTGTTGAGGGTGTCCATACGGCGCGCCGACTCCGTTCGGATGGCTTCGGACAACATCGTGGCCCTGATGCCGGCGGCCGTCTGACGTGACGGTCTCTGCGCCATCCGAAACGCGCCTGCAGGAACGCGCCCCAGCCTCTGGTTCATCGGAGCTGACCGCGCGGATCCTGGTGGTGGACGACGACGAGCGCAATGCTTTCGCCGCCACAAGCGCGCTTGAAGATCTGGGGCATGAGGTGGTGGTGGCTCGGTCCGGCGAGGAAGCGCTGCGCCGGCTGCTGGTCGAGGACTACGCCGTCATCCTGCTGGACCTGCATATGCCCGGCATGGATGGCTATGAGACTGCGGCCTTCATCCGCCAGCGCCGGCGGACGAGCCACATCCCCATCGTCTTCCTGACCGCCGTGTTCCGCGACGAGGCTCACCTGTTCCAGGCCTATTCGGCGGGGGCGGTCGACGTGGGGTTCAAGCCGATCGACCCTTTCATCCTGCGCTCCAAGGTGCAGGTGCTGGTCGACTTGCACCTGAAAACCCTGGAACTCCGCGCCCAGGCCGAGCACAGCCAGCGACTGCTGGAGGAGTACACCAGGGTCCAGCGCGAGAAGCTTCAGGCCGAGCTCGCCCTGCGCCGAAGCGAGGAGCGCCAGCAGGCCATCCTCAGGTCCCTGCCGATTGTCTTCCATTCAAGGAGCATCGATCCGCCCTATCAGCCGTTGTTCCTCAGCAACAACGTCGAGGCGCTGACAGGCTTTCCGGCCGAAAGCTTCCTGGAGCAGGCGGACTTCGGCTCCAGCCGGATCCATCCCGACGACCTGGACGGCATGGTCAAGGCGGTGTCGGCCGCCGCAGAAATCGGGTCCTATTCCTGCGAATTCCGCTGGCTGTGTGCTGACGGCGAGTATCGCACGTTCCTGGACCAGGGGGTCTCCGCTCACGCAGAGGATGGCGCCGTTCGCGAGATCCTCGGCGCCATGCTGGACGTCACCGACCGGCGTCAGCTGGAAGAGCAACTCACCCAGGCCCGGAAGATGGAGGCTGTGGGCCAGCTCACCGGCGGGGTCGCCCACGACTTCAATAACCTTTTGACGGTGATCATCGGCAACCTTGACCTGTTGGAACGGCGAAGCGTCCTGGATGGCGCGCTCAAGCGCCAGGTGTCGGCGATCCGCTACGCCGCCGACCGGGGGTGCGGCCTCACGCGCCAGCTGCTGGCGTTCTCGCGGCGCCAGCATCTGAAGCCGGTCACCGTGAACGTGAACGACCTGATCTCCAACTTCACGCCCCTGTTGAGGCAGGCGGCGGGCGAAACCATCGCCGTCAAGCTGGACCTGTCCCCCGAGACCCTGTGCGCCGAGATCGATTGCGCCCAGCTCGAGACGGCCTTGCTGAACCTCACCGTGAACGCGCGGGACGCCATGCCCAATGGGGGCGGCCTGACGATCACCACCAATCGCGATGCTCCGGGCCGACGGAGAAAGGGTCAGGGCGCAAATGGCGGCTGGATTCGGATCGAGGTCCGCGACACCGGGGTCGGCATTCCCGCGGGCTCGCTGGAGCGCATCTTCGAGCCGTTCTACACCACCAAGGACGTCGGCAAGGGTTCCGGGCTAGGCCTGTCGCAGGTCTATGGCTTCGTGCAGCAGTCGGGCGGTCAGATCGTGGTGGAGAGCAAGGCCGGCGAAGGTGCCAGCTTCCTGCTCTTCCTCAAGGCGTCGGACGCCGAGGCCACGCCGGTCGGGCAAGTCCGTGATGAGCGGCCCGCGCCCGAGCGCGGGCACGGCAGGCTGCTGGTGGTGGAAGACGACCGGGAAGTGTTGGCCGTCACCGTCGAAATGCTCAGTGAGCTTGGCTACGAAGTGAGCACGGCCAAGGACGCCGGTTCAGCAATCCAGCTCCTTGAAACGGGCGAGCCGGTTGATCTGCTGTTCTCCGATGTGATCATGCCGGGCGGCCGCAATGGCGTGGAACTCGCCCGCATGGCCCGCGACATGCGTCCCGAGCTTAAGGTCCTGCTGACCTCCGGCTATGTCGGAGAGGCGGTCACTCTGGCGGGCGACGCCTTCGATCTCATCGACAAGCCCTACGAGCGCGCTGACCTGGCGGCGCGCCTCAATGGGATTCTGGGCGACGCGCGGAAGTCGAAGGCCTCGGGCCGTCGGGGCGCGGCGCGGGCGTCATAGCCTGGGCGTCACCGGACCGGCGCCGGCGTGATCAAACATTGTGCAGTTGCAGCAATTTCTGCTGCTGGCGTCGCCTTGAGCATTGATCACGCCGCCGCGTCCGTGAGCCATCGCGCTCCGTGCGCGGCGTACCATGCGAGTCCTGATCATCGATCCTGACGAGGCCCGAGCCGCCCTGGTGGCTGAGGGATTGGCGGACGTGCGTCCGCTGGCGGTGCGCCGTGCTGCGACGTTCGAGGCCGTGGAGGGCGAGCTCTCCGACTTCGCGCCGGACGTCATCGTCATCGCCTGCGACAGCCCTGACCGCGACACGCTCGAGAGCCTGCGGGAGGCGACGGACGCCAACCCTCGTCCGGTGGTGATGTTCGTCGACCGTTCCGCGCCGGGTCTGGCCGAAGCCGCAGTGGAGGCCGGCGTGGCGGCCTATGTGGTCAACGGCCTTTCCACGGGACGGGTGCGGCCCGTCCTGGAGGTGGCGATGCGCCGCTTCCAGCTGATGCAGAAGCTGCGGGCCGACCTCAGCAAAGCCCAGGCGGACCTCGCCTCGCGCAAGACCGTCGAACGGGCCAAGGGCCTCTTGATGAAGGAGCGAGGGATGGACGAAGAGGCCGCCTATCAGCTGCTGCGCAAGCTCGCCATGGACTCGGGACGGCCGCTGGCGGCGATCGCCGCGGACCTGCTGGCCTTCGCCGGCGTTCTCAAGGGGACCGCATGAGCGCGCTGGAGCGTCATGAGCTGCGCCTGGGTTTCATTCCCCTGAACGACTGCGCCTCGCTGGTGGTGGCCAAGGAGCGCGGCCTGTTCGAGGAGCAGGGCCTGGACGTCACGCTGAGCCGAGAGGCGTCCTGGGCCAACGTCCGCGACAAGGTGGCGGTAGGGGTGCTGGACGGCGCCCACATGCTGGCGCCCATGCCACTGGCGGCGAGTCTGGGCGCGGGCGGCGAGCAGACCGCCATGGTCGTGCCCCTGTCGCTGAACCTGAACGGCAGCGCGGTCACCATCGCGGTCGGTCATGCCGACGCCATGCGGGCGCTGGATCCGGACGGCATGGCAAAGGCGCCGCGCACGGCCAGACCGCTGGCCCGGCTGATCGAGGACCGGCGCGCGCACGGCGATAAACCACTCACGCTTGCCGTCGTCTTCCCCTTCTCCATGCACAATTACGAGCTCCGCTACTGGCTGGCCGAGGCCGGGATCGATCCCGACCGGGACGTGCGCCTGGTGGTGGTCCCTCCGCCTCGCATGGCGGCGATGCTCAAGGCCGGCGATATCGACGGCTATTGCGTCGGGGCGCCCTGGAACGCCGTCGCCGTCTCGGCGGGATTTGGCGAGATCCTGATCTACGCCAGCGAATTCTGGCGGTTGGGACCCGACAAGGTCCTGGGCGTCACCGCCGAGTGGGCCGAACTTCACCCTGAGACGCTGCGGGCGATGCTGCGGGCCTTGCTGAAGGCGGCCGTCTGGGCCGACGAGCCGGACAACCGCGCCGAGCTGGCTGCCATGCTGGCCGGGCCGGCCTATGTCGACGCGCCTGAAGCCGTCGTACGGCAGTCGTTGATCGGCGCCCCGCCGTACGCCCGGGAAGGGAGCGGAATCCCGGCCCAGGACTATCTGGTCTTCAATCGTTACGCGGCGTCCTATCCCTGGCGCAGCCACGCCCTTTGGTTCCTGAGCCAGATGCAGCGCTGGGGGCAGATCGGTCCCGAGGCAGACTTCGCGGCGACGGCGGCGCGGGTCTATCGGCCTGAGGCGTTCCGCCTCGCAGCCGCTGACCTCGGCGTCCCCGCGCCCATCGTGGACGAGAAGGTCGAGGGCGCCCACGCCGAGCCCTGGCTGCTGGAAGAGGCCACCCATCCCATCCGAATGGGGCCCGACCTGTTCTTCGACGGCCGCCCGTTCGACGCGGCCCAGGCGTCCGCATACGCCCGCAGCTTCGCCATTGGGCGCTCCACAGATCTCTGATCCGGCCTTTTCGTCCAACCTTTGTGCAATTGCGAAGGACGAGGGCATGAGGGGCGCCCATTTCCAATGCGTCCAGCGGTCTTAGAGCGGCTTCAGCGGAATTCACGTGGAGTCGCCGTCAGCCGGCGAGCAGCCTGATATCAGCTGCGGGACAAAGGCGTTCCGCAATCCATCACCCGGCCACGCGGCCGGACCAGCTTCAGGACAATGGCGTCCGTGCGGGATCCTCCCCCCGCGCGGGCGCCATTTTCGCTTTTGGACCTCCAATCGGAGTGCGACATGTCGCTCAAGTCATTCATTAAAGCCGGGCATCCGCCCACCCTGTTCGCGGCCTTCTTCTATTTCGACCTCAGCTTCATGGTCTGGGTGCTGCTCGGCCCGCTGGCCGTGCTGATCGCCGGGGACCTCCACCTCGACGCCGCCCAGAAGGGCCTGATGGTGGCCGTTCCCACCCTGGCCGGCGCGGTGCTCCGCGTGGTCATGGGCGTGCTGGTGGACCACCTGAAGCCCCGCCGCGCCGGCCTGATCGCCCAGGTAATCGTGCTGCTGGGCCTGGGCGCCGCCTGGCTGATCGGGGTCCACAGTTTCGCCCAGGTGCTGCTGCTCGGCGTGGTGCTGGGCATGGCGGGCGCCTCCTTCGCCGTCGCCCTGCCGCTGGCCTCCCGCTGGTATCCGCCCGAGCACCAGGGCAAGGCGCTGGGCATTGCCGGCGCCGGCAACTCCGGGACCGTTCTGGCCTCCCTCTTCGCACCCGCCCTGGCCGCGGCGCTGGGATGGCGCAACGTGATCGGCCTCGCAGCGCTCCCCCTGGCCGTCGCCTTCCTGGTCTATCTGACCCTGGCCAAGGACAGCCCCCGCCAGCCCAAGGCGAAGTCGCTGGCCGAGTACTTCCTGGTGCTGCGGCAGCCGGACGCCTGGGCGTTCATGGGCCTCTACGCCGTAACCTTCGGCGGGTTCGTCGGCCTGGCCTCGTCCCTGCCCATCTTCTTCAACAGTGAATACGGCCTCAGCCCGGTGGCCGCCGGTCTGTTCACCGCCGCCTGCGTCTTCGCCGGCTCCATGGTCCGCCCCATCGGCGGCGCCCTGGCCGACCGCTTCGGCGGCGTGCCCACTCTGGCCGCCATGTTCGCCGTGGCGGCCGCGGCGCTGGCGGTGGTCAGCACCGGACCGCACCAGGCGGCGTTGGCGCTTGGCGTCCTGGTGGTCGGCATGCTGGCCCTGGGTTGCGGCAATGGCGCGGTGTTCCAGCTGGTGCCCCAGCGCTTCGGCAATGAGATCGGGGTGATGACCGGCCTGGTCGGCATGGCGGGCGGGATCGGCGGCTTCTACCTGGCCTCCAGCCTCGGCCTCTCTAAGCAGCTCACCGGCGGCTACCAGGCAGGTCTTCTCACGTTCGCCGGTCTCGCGGTCGTGGCCCTCGCCGGCCTGATGCTCATGAAGCGGCGCTGGCGTTCGGCTGGCGCTTCGGCCCAGCCGGCCACGGCGCAGGCCTAGGGAAGGTCCGCGCCATGAACCCTCGCGACTCCAAGGCCCAGCCCAAGGAACGTCTCGTCGTCATCGGCAACGGCATGGCCGGCTGCCGCGCGGTGGAGGAGGTGCTCAAGCGGGACCCGGACCGCTACCAGATCACCGTCTTCGGGGCCGAGCCGCGGGTGAACTACAACCGCATCATGCTCTCGCCGGTCCTGGCAGGAGAGAAGCGGTTCGAGGACATCGTCATCAACGACGAGGCCTGGTACCGCGACAACGGGATCACGCTTCACTGTGGCCGGGCCGTCACCGGCCTCGACCTGGAGCGGCGGACCGTGGAGGCCGAGGGCGGCCTCGTCGTCCCCTACGACCGGCTGATCCTGGCCAGTGGCTCCGATCCGGTGCGCCTGCCGCTTCCCGGCGGCGACCTCGAGGGCGTTGTCACCTTTAGGGACCTGGACGACGTGGACGCCATGCTCGCAGCCGCCGACCGCGGCGGGCGGGCGGTGGTGATCGGCGGCGGTCTGCTCGGCCTTGAAGCGGCCTATGGCTTGGCCCGGCGCGGCATGCCGGTGACCGTCGTCCACCTGATGGACGTCCTGATGGAGCGCCAGCTCGACTCCGCCGGCGGGTTCCTGCTGCGCCAGGCGCTCGAGTCCCGGGGCGTGCAGACGCTCCTTGAAGCGCAGTCCAAGGAGATCCTCGGTCAGGACGGCCGCGTCGCCGGCCTCAAGCTGGGAGACGGATCGGTCCTGCCGGCCGACCTCCTGGTGATGGCCGTCGGCATCCGCCCCAACGCCGCCCTGGCCCGGGCCGCCGGTCTTCAGATCGGCCGCGGCGTGATGGTCGACGACCAGATGCGCACCTCCAATCCGGCCGTGTTCGCGGTAGGCGAATGCGCCGAGCACCGCGGCGTCGCCTATGGCCTGGTGGCGCCGATCTTCGAGATGTGCCGCATCCTGGCCGACGTCCTGACCGACGATCCCGACGCCGCCTACGAGGGCTCGCTGCTGTCCACCCGGCTGAAGGTGTCGGGCGTGGACGTGTTCTCGGCCGGACGCTTCTCAGGCGGGGAAGGGTGCGAGGACGTGGTGTTCCGCGACGCGGGCCGCGGCGTCTACAAGCGCCTGGTGCTGCAGGACGGCCGTCTGGCCGGTGCGGTGCTGTTCGGCGACGCCGCCGACGGAGCCTGGTACTTCGACCTCATGCGATCGCAGGCGGACATCACCGACCTTCGCGACACCCTCATATTCGGACAGGCGATCACGGAGGGCCTGTCCGGCCAGGACCCTAGGTCGGCCGTGGCGGCGATGGCCGACACGGCGGAAATCTGCGGCTGCAACGGCGTCTGCAAGGGCGTCATCACCGGCGCCATCGCCAGTCAGGAGCTCACCACCCTGGACGCAGTGCGGGCCCACACCAAGGCCTCCGGCTCCTGCGGCTCCTGTACGCCGCTGGTGGAGCAGCTGCTGGCCCTGACGCTGGGCGACGACTTCCAGGTCGCCACTGGGCCGAAGCCGGTCTGCACCTGCACGCATCATCCCCACGCCGTGGTGCGCCTGCGGGTTCTGGACGAAAGCCTGAAGTCGATCCCCCACGTCATGCAGGCGCTGGAATGGACCACACCGGACGGTTGCTCCTCCTGCCGGCCGGCCCTGAACTACTACCTGCTCTGCGCCTGGCCGGGCGAATACGTCGACGACAAGCAGTCGCGTTTCATCAACGAGCGGGTCCACGCCAACATCCAGAAGGATGGCACCTTCTCGGTGGTGCCGCGCATGTGGGGTGGGGTCACCAGCGCCAAGGAGCTGCGCGCCATCGCCGACGTGGCGGACAAGTTCGCCATCCCGACCGTCAAGGTGACCGGCGGTCAGCGCATCGACCTCTTGGGCGTCCGCAAGGAGGACCTGCCGGCCGTCTGGGCCGATCTGAACGCCGCGGGCATGGTCTCGGGGCACGCCTACGGAAAGGCGCTGCGCACGGTGAAGACCTGCGTCGGCTCGGAGTGGTGCCGCTTCGGCACCCAGGATTCCACCGGCCTGGGCGTCCGCATCGAGAGGTTCACCTGGGGCGCCTGGACCCCGGCCAAGGTCAAGATGGCGGTCTCGGGCTGTCCGCGGAACTGCGCCGAAGCCACCTGCAAGGACATCGGGGTGATCTGCGTGGACTCCGGCTACGAGATCCACATCGGCGGGGCCGCCGGCCTGCACGTCCGTGCGACGGACCTGCTCACCAAGGTCGCCAGCGAGGACGAGGCGCTGGAAGCCATCACCGCGGTGCTTCAGCTCTATCGCGAGGACGGCTTCTACCTGGAGCGCATCCACAAATGGATGACGCGGGTGGGTATCGACTCGATCCGGGCCCGGGCGATCGACGACCTGGAAGCCCGTCGCGGCCTGTTCGAACGGTTCGTCCATTCCCAGACCTTCGCCCAGATCGACCCCTGGGCCGAACGCGCCCAGGGCGCCGACGCCCCGGAATTCACCCCGCTTCCCGTCCCCAGCCTGATGGCAGCCGAATGACCCTCGCCGCACCGATCACCCGCGACCCGACCTGGCTCGACGTCGGGACCCTCGACGACATCCCGCAGCGAGGCTCGCGCCGCGTTCGTCGGGCCGGCGGCGACATCGCCCTGTTCCGCACCGGAGACGACCAGGTCTTCGCCCTGAAGGACAGCTGCCCGCACAAGCAGGGACCGATCAGCGACGGCATCGTCTCGGGTCACGCCGTCGCCTGCCCCCTGCACAACTGGCTGATCGACCTCGCCACCGGCCATCCCCTCGGCGCCGATGCGGGCAAGGGCTGCACGCCGGTGGTGCCGGTGCTGCTCGAAGCCGGGCGGGTGTTCGTCGCGGCCCAGGCCTGAGATGGCCGACGGGGGCCTGCCTCCGCCGTCGGTGCGCACCACCTGCCCCTACTGCGGGACGGGCTGCGGCCTCCGCGCGTCCGCGGGACCGGGGCGCAAGCTGGCCATCGCCGGCGACGAGGACCATCCGGCCAACTTCGGGCGGCTCTGCTCCAAGGGCGCGGCCCTGGGATCAACCGTTGGCCTGGAAGGTCGGCTCCTGGACCCCATGATCGGCGGCCGCGTGGTTCGCTGGGATGAGGCGGTGGGCCAGGTCGCGCGTCGGTTCCGCGATGTCATCGCCCGCTACGGGCCGGACGCGGTGGCGTTCTACGTATCGGGCCAGCTGCTCACCGAGGACTATTACGCCGCCAACAAGCTGATGAAGGGCTTCATCGGCTCGGCCAATATCGACACCAACTCGCGCCTCTGCATGGCGTCCGCCGTGGCCGCCCACAAGCAGGCCTTCGGCCAGGACCTGGTCCCCGGATGCTATGAGGACCTCGAGCTGGCGGACCTCGCCATCTTCGCCGGCCACAACGCGGCCTGGACCCATCCGGTGCTGTTCCGCCGCATGGAAGCCGCCAAGGCACGCGGCCAACGCCAGGTGGTGATCGATCCCCGCCGCACTGACACGGCGGAGGACGCTGACCTTCACCTGCCCCTGGCGCCCCAGACCGACGTGCGCCTGTGGAACGGACTGCTGGCCGACCTGGTCAGGCGGGGCGCCATCGACCGGGACTTCGTGCGTGACCATGTATCGGGCTTCGAAGCCGTCACAGCGGCCCTGGCTCGGGACGACCAGTCCCCCTCGGCTGTTGCGGCCGACTGCGGCCTGGCGCTGGCGGACCTGCGACGCTTCTACGACCTCTTCGCTTCGACGCCGCGCACCGTGACCCTGTTCTGCATGGGTGTGAACCAGTCGACCCAGGGCGTGGCCAAGGCCCTGTCCATCATCAACGCCCATCTGGCGACGGGGCGCATCGGCAAGCCCGGCGCCTGCCCGTTCTCGATCACCGGCCAGCCCAACGCCATGGGCGGGCGCGAGGTGGGCGGCATGGCCAACACGCTGGCCGCGCACATGGACTTCGACGAGGCTTCGCGAGACCGGCTGGCCCGCTTCTGGTCCACCCCGAAGGTGGCGTCGGCGCCGGGGCTCAAGGCCGTGGACATGTTCGACGCCATCGGCTCGGGCCGGATCAAGGCGGTCTGGATCATGGCCACCAACCCCGCCGTCAGCCTGCCGCACGCCGCCCGGGTCCGCGAGGCCCTGGCCCGCTGCCCCTTCGTGGTGGTGTCCGACTGCATGGCCGACACCGACACCATGGCGCTCGCCCAGGTGAAGCTGCCCGCCCTGGCCTGGGGCGAGAAAGACGGGACCGTCACCAATTCCGAGCGGAGCATCTCGCGGCAGAGGCCGCTGTTTGAGGCGCCGGGCCAGGCCCGGGCCGACTGGCGCGTCATCGCCGACGTGGCCGCGGCCATGGGCTTCGCGGACGCCTTCGCCTGGCGCTCGCCCGCCGCGGTGTTCCGGGAGTGGGCGCGTCTGACCGCCTATGAGAACCACGACCGGCCTTTGAACCTGCAGCCCCTGGTCGGGATCAGCGAGGACGCCTACGACGCCCTGCGTCCGATCCAATGGCCCATCCGATCCGAAGGCGGCACGCCGCGGCTGTTCGACGACGGCCGGTTCGCCACGCCGGATGGACGGGCGCGCATGGTCCCCGTCGTCCCCGCGTCGGCCGAGCCAGAAGGCGCCGGCTATCCTCTGGTGCTGAACACCGGGCGGGTGCGCGATCAGTGGCACACCATGACCCGCACGGGTCTGGCCCCCGAACTCTCCCGCCACGCGCCCGAGCCATTCGTGGAGATCCATCCGCTCGACGCCGAGGCTCGGGGGGTCGCGGACGGCGCTCTGGTCAGGGTGACGACCGGGCAGGGGACCTCGGTGGCGCTCGCGCGGGTGAGCGACCGCCAGCGGCCGGGCTCACTGTTCATGCCGATGCACTGGACGGACGCCTACGCCCCCTCGGGCCGCGCCAACGTGCTGACGGGCCCGGACGTCGACCCCATTTCAGGCCAGCCCGGGTTCAAGCAGCAGCCGGCGCGGATCGGAGCCTATCGCGAGACCTGGCGCGGCTTCTTCCTGGCCCGCGAAGCCTGGGCGCCGCCGAGGGGCCTGGACCTGGTCTGGCGCCGGACGCTCCGCCAGGGCTGCCATCTGCACCAGTTCGCCGGGCGCGGCGATGAACACGAGCGGTCGGCGCTGCGCAAGGCCCTCTCCCGGCGAGCGCCTGGGGAACTGATCGGCTTCGAGGACGCCGCCGCCGGCGCCGTTCGCGAGGCATGGCTCTCGGAGGGTCGCCTGGACCGCGTGCTGTTCATGTCCGTCCGCGGCCGGCTGCCGTCGCCGGATTGGCTGGCCGAACAGTTCGAAGGACCGCTCTCTACAGAGGCCAGGCCCGCCCTGCTCATCGCCCGCCCGCCGGGGCCCGCCGTCGACGCCGGACCGCAGGTCTGCGCCTGCCGCAACGTCGGCGCCTATCGGATCGCCGCCTCGATCGCATCCGGCGCGCGGACGGAAGACGCGGTGGGCGCGATCACCGGCGCTGGAACCAGCTGCGGCTCGTGCCGGCCCGAGATCCTGCGGATGATCCGGGCCCGCCCGGAAGCGCCCGAGATCCAGAAGGAGGTCGCCGATGCTGCCTGAAACCGGAAAAGTCCTGCTGGTGGGCGCAGGTCCGGGCGCCGCCGATCTTCTGACCCTGCGCGCCGCCCGCGCCATCGAATCCGCCCAGGCGATCCTCTACGACGCCCTGGTGGGGCCCGATGTTCTGGAGCTGGCGCCGGCCGCCTGCGTCCGCATCCAGACCGGCAAACGGGCCGGGAAGGCCAGCGTCTCCCAGGAGGCAATCAACCGCCTGATGCTTCGTCTGGCGCGCCGGGGCCTGCGGGTCGTCAGGCTGAAGGGCGGCGACCCCTCGATCTTCGGCCGGTCCGGCGAGGAGATCGCCTTCCTCGAGGGCCATGGCGTGGACGTCGAGGTGGTTCCGGGCGTGACCGCTGCGGCTGCGGCCGCCGCCCAGTTCGGCTTCTCCCTGACCCAGAGAGGCGCAGCGCGCCGGCTTGTCTTCGCCACGGTCCGCACCGGGGATGGCGCCGTGGTCGAGGGCGGATGGTCAGGCCTCGCGGATCCCGAAGCCACGGTGGTGCTCTACATGGGCCGCGACAGCGCCGGCGCGGCGGCGAAGAGGCTTATGGCCGAAGGGCGGTCGCCGGACACGCCGGCCCTGGCCGTGGAGAACGCCGGGCGTCCCGAAGCCCGCCTGATCCGAACCCGGATCGCCGACCTCGGAGCGTCCGTGGAAGCGGCCGGATTCACCGGCCCAGTGTTACTGCTGGTGGGCCAAGTCGCGAGCCTGGCGAGGGCGGATCGGCCGATTCCGGCGCCTTCCGACGGCGATATGGAAAACATCCGCCGGGCTGGCGGCAGAGCTTAAGCCCAGGCTGGCACAGGGAATCCAGTCCCGGATTCATTGCAAATCTATATGGTTTCTTCGAAGTTTACAATGTAATTGCGTTTACATAATACATTAGCTTGAAGTCAATAGCTCATAGGTAGTTTGCCCCCAACGATACCAAAGTAATTGTGGCAGTAATCATCATGGGGGTGATGATGCGTGGTGGGGCGATCATTAGTCTAGTGGCATCGGCCGGATTGGGCCTGGGGGCCCTGTTCGTGGCGCGCGTCTGGCTTCCGGCCCAGACCGCCAAAGCTTCGCCCAACGCCCCGCCGGCGGTTGTCGTGGGCGTTCCGGTGGTGCTCGCCGCCTCGGCGATTCCCTATGGCGCAAAGCTCGACGCCAAGCAGCTGGTCCTGGCCAGGCTGCCCAGCGACGCCGTCCCCCTCGGCGCCTTCAGCTCGGTGGACCAGGTGCTCAAGCAGGACGCCGGCGGACCGCCCGTGGCCCTGACAGCCATCTCCCAGCGCGAGCCGATCCTGCCTTCAAAGCTTTCCGGCGCCGGTGTGCGGCCGACCATGTCGGCCCTGATCGGCGAGGGCATGCGCGCCTACACCATCGGAGTCACCGAAGTCGCCGGCGGCGGCGGTCACGTCCTCCCGGGCGACCGGGTGGACGTGGTGGTGACCCGCGAGCTGCCGACCAATGGCGCAATGGATGGGGGACACCCCAAGCTGGTTTCCGAGGTGGTGATCCAGAACGTGCGCATCCTGGGCATGGATCTGAACGTCGATCCCGCCTCCACCCATCCGACCGTCGCCCACACCGCCACGCTGGAGGTGGGGGTCGAGGACGCCGAACGTCTGGCGTTGGCGGCCCAGGCTGGAACCCTGTCGCTGGCGCTGCGCCGGACCGGCGCAGCCGACGTCAAACCCGTGCGCCCCATGGTCACCGCCGACCTCGGCGGCGGCGGCCCGGCGGCCCCTGCGGCCGCCCGGCGATCGCCGACCCGCCGGGCCGGGACTGCGCCAGCTGCGGGGCGTTCGGTGGTCGTGGTCAACGGCAGCGAGCGCAAGAGCGTCTCCGTGCCCGCCGACTCCTTTGCGCGTTTCTGAGGTCAGCGGATGTCACAGATGAAAGCCTTCGCCGCCCTGCTCGCGCCCCTGGCGCTCGGCGCCTGCCTGACCGCAGCGGTCCCGGCCGTCGCCCAGGACATGTCTCCGATCTCCGCGTCCACCCAGACCCTTCAGGTGGCCAAGGACAAGTCTGTGGCCTTCCGCCTCGGCTATTCCGTGGGCGAGATCGTGGTCGCCCAGCCGGACGTGCTGCAGCTGGTCGCCACCACCGACCAGAGCTTCTACGTCCGGGGCAAGACCCTCGGGGTCACCAACCTCCTGATCTACGACAAGGCCCATCGGCTGATGCAGGTGGTCGACGTGCGGGTGGGCTACGACACCGCCAGCCTGCAGGCCGACATCAAGGCCGCCCTGCCCAGGGAAGAGATCATCGCCGCCAACTTCGCCGGCGGCATCCGGCTCTCGGGCAGGGCTTCGACCATGACCGCCGCAGAGCGCGCCGCCGACATCGCCGAGCGCTATGCCCCCAAGGCCGTGTCTTCGGACATGGTGATCCAGGCGGCCGAGCAGGTGATGGTCGAGGTGCGGATCATCGAGGCGAGCCGCACGGCGCTCAAGGAACTGGGCTTCAACATCAACGCCACCGACGCTTCGGGCTTCTCCATCGGCTCGGGGACAGGCGGACTGGCCAGCAACATCCCGCCGCAGACCACCCTGGGCATCACCCGCCAGTTCGGCAGCCTCAGCCTGGACGCCAACATGCAGGCGCTCGAGCAGAAGGGGGTGATCCGCACCCTGGCCAAGCCCAACCTCATCGCCATGTCGGGCGAAGAGGCCAGCTTCCTCGCCGGGGGGGAGTTCCCCTATCCGGTGCCCAATGGACCCCAGTCGGTGTCGATCGAGTTCAAGCCGTTCGGCGTCAGGCTGAACGTCACGCCTGAGGTCCTCGACAACGGCCAGATCCGGCTGAAGGTCGCCCCAGAAGTGTCGGCTCTGGACGCCCGTCAGCGGCTCCGCATCGACGGCTTCGACCTGCCGGCCCTGACCATGCGCAAGGCGTCCACGATCGTGGAACTGAAGGACGGTCAGAGCTTCGCCATCGCGGGCCTGTTCCAGCGCGACTACATCAACTCCGTCAGCCAGATGCCCGGCGCCTCGGATATCCCGGTGCTGGGCGCCCTGTTCCGCTCCTCCAGCTGGAAGCGGCAGGAGACCGAGCTGATCATCATCGTGACCCCGCGCCTCACGGCTCCCAGCGAGCACGTGGAGGATCTGCGCAATCCGCTCAAGGAAGACTCCGAGCCGGATGCGCTCGACCTGATCCTGATGGGTCGCACCTTCGACCAGCCCCTCGGCAAGAACCTGGATGGACCCAAGCAGCCATGATCGGCAACGGTTTGACGAATGTCCGCACACTGGCCATCGGCCCGGCGCTGGGCCTGATCGCCCGAGAAGCCCTGGGTGAAGTCCGCCTGGAGACCGCTTCCACGGATCGGGGCGAGGCGCTGGCGGCGCTGAACGCCGGCCTGGACCTGGTGCTGATCGACACCGATTCCGCATCGCCGGACCTTGCGCGGGAAATCATCGAGGCCCTTTCGCTCCGCGCCGAGCAGCCCGCGGTGTTGCTGGTGGGCGCTCATCTGCCGGCCAACCTCGTGCGTGGGATCCTGAAACTGGAGCGCTCTGACGTCGTGGAGGCGCCTGTCCTTGCATCGGATCTCAGGCGGGCGGCCACGACCGTGCTGGCGTCGCGCGGTCCTCTGGCGTCCCAGACCCAGGCCAGCGCCCAGGCTCCGGCCCAGGCGTCTCATTGCTGGAGCGTTACCGGCGCGGTCGGGGGGTCCGGGGCCACGACCCTGGCGATCGAGCTCGCGGCGACCCTGGCCAAGCGCTGCTCCCAGCCGGGATGCGTGGCGCTGGTGGACCTCAATCTCGCCGACGGCGCAGCCAGCGCCTATCTGGGCGCCAAGGCCAACATGGGCCTGGCCGAGGCTTCCGCCACGCCCGAGCGGATCGATGCGTCCCTGCTGGACGCCTTCGCGGTGAGGATCGAGGCGGGGTTCGACCTGCTGGCCGGTCCGCGTGATCCCAGGGCCTTCTCCCTGGCCTCGCCGGCGGCGGTCTGCCGGCTGCTGGAGATGGCCTGCCAGAGCTACGACTACGTGATCGTCGACCTGCCTCGGCTGCGGCACGGCTGGACTCTGGATGTCCTCGCCGGCGCCGACGAGATCCTGATCGTCTCGGAACTCACCGTCCCGGCCCTGCTGTCCGCTCGGGCCCTCGTGGGCGAGATCGAGTTCGAGCTGCCGGAAGCGCGACGGCCCCGCATCATCCTGAACCGCATGGCCAACCGTGCCTTCGGTCCCGCCCCCTCGCGAGTGGAGGCCGAGAAGGCCCTGCAGCGCAAGGTCGACGGCGCGATCACCTCCGACTGGGAGGCCGCGGCCTGCTCGGTGAACCTCGGCGGCCCGATCAGCCAGCATCGGCCGCGCTCGAAGATCGTCAAGGACGTCACCGGCCTGGTCGACCGCCTGTCGGCCCAGTCCGCCAGGACACCTGATCGCTCCCGGAGCCTTGTCGCGTGAGCCGGTTCAGCTTCCGCCGGGCGCCAGAGCCCGAAGCCGCGCCAGCGGCGCAGCCCGCCTCGCCTGCACCGTCGATGGAGGCCCCGCCGCCGCCGCCGCCGCCGGAACACGACACTATGCTCGACACGCGGCTGCGCCTGCACGGCCGGCTGATCGATGAGCTCGACCTCTCAAAGCTTGACCGGCTGGAAGAAGGCGAAATGCGCCGCCAGGTCCGCAGCCTGGTGGGCGACTTCGCGCGCGATGAGTCCCTGGCGCTCAATTCGTCGGAGCTGGACGACCTCGGCGGCTCGGTGTTCGACGAGATGGTGGGGCTTGGGCCCATCGAGCCCTTGCTCCAGGACGACTCCATCGCCGACATCCTGATCAACGGGCCGTTTCAGGTCTATGTGGAGCGCCGCGGCGAGCTGGAGATGACTCCGGTCCGTTTCCGCGACAACGACCACCTGCTGCGCATCATAAATCGCATCGTCGCCACCGTCGGACGGCGGATCGACGAATCCCAGCCCATGGTCGACGCCCGCCTGCCGGACGGGAGCCGGGTCAACGCCGCCATCGGTCCGGTGACGCTCGACGGCGCCTGCGTCTCGATCCGGAAATTCTCCAAGAAGCCCTACAACCTCGAGCGCCTGGTAGGCGTGGGCGCGATGCCCAGCTGCGTCGCGGAGTTCCTGCACGGCGCGGTGCGCTCGCGGGTGTCCACGGTGATCTCGGGAGGCACCGGGTCGGGCAAGACCACGCTGCTCAACGCGCTGTCGGCCGGGATCAGCAACAAGGAACGCCTGATCACCATCGAGGACGCCGCCGAACTGCAGCTGCAGCAGCCTCACGTGGTCCGCATGGAGACCCGTCCGCCGAACATCGAGGGCAAGGGCGAGATCCGCCAGCGCGAGCTGGTCAAGAACGCCCTGCGGATGCGTCCCGACCGCGTGATCCTGGGCGAGGTCCGGGGCGAAGAAGCCTTCGACATGCTGCAGGCAATGAACACCGGCCACGAGGGCTCCATGGCCACCATCCACGCCAACAATCCGCGCGAAGCGATCACCCGCCTGGAGCAGATGGTGGCCATGTCGGGCATGCGCCTGCCGGCCGAGGCCGTGCGCGGCCAGATCGCCTCGGCGGTGCACATGGTCGTGCAGGTGATGCGCCTGTCGGACGGCAAGCGGCGCCTCATGAGCGTCACCGAGATCACCGGCATGGAAGGCAACGTCGTGCAGATGCAGGAGATCTTCCACTTCCAGCGGATCTCCACCGACCCCGACGGGACCGTGCAAGGGGAGTTCCGGGCGACGGGTCTCAGGCCCAAGTGCATGGAGGAGATGACCCGGCGCGGCATCGCCTTCGATCCGGCCCACTTCGATCCTGGCCGCCCCCTGACCTGACGCCATGCACCTGCCGTCCCTCCATCTGGATCCCAAGACCGCGTTCCTCGTCCTGGTGTTCGCCGCAGTGTTCCTGGTCGCCCAGTCGGCGTGGTCCCTGATCCGCACCGGCGCGGACCGGCGCGCCGTGAACCGCCGCCTGGCCGTTGCGGACCAGGCGGGATCGCTGGGCGACCTGGTGCTGGAGCTGCGCAAGCAGCGGGGCCTCAAGGAGAACGGCGAGGGCCGGGCCGGCTGGCTGGCGGACCTCGTGCTGCGGGCGGGCGTGCCCTACGAGCCCAGGAAGTGGGGGCTCTACGTGGCGGCGATCGGCCTGATCGGGGCCATGCTGACCTTCTCCCTGACCCACAAGCTGGTGTTCGCGGCGCCGGCTGGGCTGGTCCTCGCCCTGGTGTTCCCGCTGATCTATCTGAAATTCGAGGCCGGACGGCGCGCCAAGGCCCTCGGCAAGCAGCTGCCCAACGCCCTGGAGATCGTGGTCCGCAGCCTCGAGGCCGGCCACCCGGTGCCTTCCGCCATCGCCCTGGTGGGCCGCGAAATGCCCGACCCGATCGGCTCCGAATTCGGCATGGCAGGTGACGAGATCGCCTACGGCGCCACCCTGGAGCAGGCGGTCGCGAACATCGCCGCGCGCTGCAAGCATCCAGACTTCGACCTGTTCTCCGCCACCATCCGGCTGCAGGAGCGCTCCGGGGGCAACCTGGTGGGCCTTTTGAAGATGAACGCCCACACCATCCGCGAGCGCCAGAAGATGCGGCTGAAGATCCACGCCGCATCCTCCGAGGGCCGGGCCTCCGCGATGATCCTGACTTCGGCGCCCTTCATCGTCATCGCCTTCCTGGAGACGGTGCGGCCCCAGTTCTATGGCGACGTGATCGGCGACAAGACGGTGCAGATCGGGCTGGTTGCGCTTGGCGGCTGGATGCTCCTCGGCAACCTGGTCATGCGCAAGATGATCGACATGCGGATCTAGACAGTATGCAGACCGTCCAGCTCCAGACGATCCTGACCATCGCCGCCATGCTGATGATCCCCGCCGGCTTCGGCGGCTGCGGGTACATCCTGCTGCGCGAGGCGAGCGTCCGCGCCCGGCGGCGCTCCAGGCTCTCGCACGAGGGACGGGGCGAGCGGGCTGGGTCGAACCAGGCTCCCGCCCTCGTCACCAGCGTGATCGACGGCGTGCGCCACGTGGGCGACCGGATCGCCATCCAGGACCCGGCGCGGCTGACCGCCCTTCGCGCGCGCCTGATGCAGGCGGGCTTCTTCAATCGCGAGGCGGTGACCCTCTACCTGGGCGTCCGAGTCACAGCCATGGTCATCGCCACCGGCGCTACCCTGCTGACCCTGCCCTGGGCGGCGGGCCACGCCGGAGGCTTCGGCGCCACCATCGTCGCCGGCGCCTTCGCGGCCGCGGCGATCATGGGTCCCGAGCAGCTGATCAAGCGGCGCATCTTCCTGCGCGAGCGCCAGTACCGGGAGGGGTTCCCCGACCTTTTGGACTTGCTGGTGGCCTCTGTTGAAGCGGGCCTGAGCCTGGACGCCGCGGTCTCGCGGATCACCGGCGAGCTGGTAGGGCGCTATCCCCACCTGGCCGCCCACTTGAAGTTGCTGACCCTGGAACTGCGTGCAGGCCGTTCGCGCCGGGAGGTCTGGACCCGCCTCGCCGACCGCCTCGGCATCGACGAAGCCAAGTCCTTCGCCACCATGCTGCGCCAGTCCGAGGAGATGGGCACCAGCCTGGGCGACACGCTGAAGGTGTTCGCCGACGAAATGCGCACCAAGCGGATGATGCGGGCCGAGGAGAAGGCCCTGGCCCTGCCGGCCAAGCTCACCGTGCCCCTGATCCTGTTCATCTTCCCCTGCCTGCTGGGCGTGCTGATCCTGCCGGCGGCGGTGAAGGTCTATCGGGTGCTCGGAAAGGGCTGAGGGCGGCCGCCCCGATTGGGCGAACGGCGTCAGCCTCAACGTCCGGTCCATTTATCCATTGGTTAAATCAACAATGACGATAGTTTAGTCGACTCGCGCCATGCTTGTGCTGGCAAGGAGTGGACGTTGATCCGGCCTCGATCTCCTCCGCTGGCCCGGACGGCCGGGCCGCATGCGGCGCTGCGCAGCGCGTTGACCTGCACGGCCGTACTGCTGGGAAACCTGGCGCTTCAGGTCCCCGCCGATGCATCCGAGGCGACCGCCGATCTGAGCGGGATGTCGATCGAGGATCTGGCCAACATCGACGTCTCTTCGGTCTCCAAGTCGGACCAGTCGCTGAGCGACGCCCCCGCGGCCATCTATGTGATCACGCGCGAACAGATCCATCGATCCGGCGCTGTCAGCATCGCCGAGGCGCTGCGTCTCGCGCCCAATCTCCAGGTCGCCCAGATCACGGCCAGCAATCACGCCATATCGGCGCGCGGTTTCAACGGATCGGCCGCCGACAAGCTGCTGGTGCTGGTCGACGGCCGCAGCGTCTATGCGACCTATTTCTCCGGCGTATTCTGGGATGTGCAGGACACGCCCCTCGACGACATCGATCGGATCGAGGTGATCAGCGGGCCGGGTGCGACGCTCTGGGGCGCCAACGCGGTCAACGGCGTGATCAACATCATCACCCGCGCCTCCGGCGAGACCCAGGGCGGCGAAGTGACCCTGGGCGGCGGCAATCGGGAGAGGAAAGGCGCCCTCCAATACGGCGGCAAACTCGGGCCTGACTTGAGCTGGCGCGCCTATGTCAGCGGCATCGACTATTCCCACGGCGTGACGGCCACCGGCGCCGACGCCCAGGACGGCTGGCACAAGTATCAGGGCGGGTTCCGCTTCGACTGGGCCCCAGAGGGCGAATTGGTGACAGTCCAGGGCGACGCCTATGACGGTCTGGAGCATCGGCTTTCCACGCCGACCGAGATGATTTCGGGGCACAACGTGTTGGCGCGCTGGACCCACCAGATGGGCGGCGCCTCCAATCTGCAGGTGCAGGCCTATTACGACCGGATCGTCCGCGACGCTCCCGGCAACGCCAACGACCGCCTGAACACCTATGACCTGGACCTCCAGCACACCTTCAGGCTGGGATCACGGCACCAGATCGTCTGGGGCGGCGGCGTAAGGCTGACCCGCGACGATTTCCTGGTCGAGCCAAACCCGGCGCTCACCCAGTTCTTCAGCCCACAGAAGCGCAGCCTGACCTACGGGAATGCATTCGCCCAGGACAGCATCACGCTGGACCCGTCGCTCAAGCTGATCGTCGGTCTCAAGCTCGAGAGCGATCCGTACGACGGCCTGCAGCCCCTGCCCAGCATCCGGCTGTCGTGGAAGGCTGGGGCAGACGCCTTGTTGTGGGCGGCGGTGTCCCGCGCCGTTCGATCGCCCTCCCGGCTCGACCGCGACTTCTTCGAGACGGCGGGCTCTGCGGCGGTGCTCAGCGGCGGATCGTTCAAGTCCGAAAAGCTCACCGCCTTCGAAGCAGGCTATCGCGGACAGCCGACGCCCAGGAGCACCCTTTCCGTCTCGGCCTACTACAACCTCTACCGCGATCTCAGGTCGATTGAGTTGTCCCCGGCCGGAGGCCTGCCGGTCAGCTTCGAGAACGCCATGGAAGGGGAGACGTGGGGCGTCGAGGTCTGGGGCGACTATCAGGCGGCGGCGTGGTGGCGCCTCTCGGCCGGGTTCAACTGGTTGCACAAGACCCTGCGCTACAAGCCCGGCGCCAGCGGCATCTTCGGATTTGATATCGCCGGAGACGATCCTGACTATCAGGTTTCCCTCCGCTCGATGATGCAGCTGCGGCCAAACCTGTCCTTCGACGTGGATTTCCGACAGATCGGCGCCCTGCCGGCCCCGGCGTCCCCTGCCTACGCAGAGCTGGGCGCGCGGCTGGGATGGGCCATCACCCCGAAGGTCGAGGTGTCGCTCTCGGGGACCAACCTGCTCCATGCACGCCATCTGGAGTTCGGTTCGACAGGGTCAAGCTTGCAATTGGGAGATATCGGCGCGGAATCCGGGCGGCGGTTTTCGGTGGACGCTCAATGGCGGTTCTAGGCGCGACGGCCCGATCGTGCGCAGTGGCTGTTGCGGCCGCGCTGGCCTTGGCGTGGGACCCGTCGGCGCTGGCGCAGACCCATGCGCCGGAATACGCCGTGAAGGCGGCCTATCTCTACAAGTTCGCGCCGTTCGTTGTCTGGCCCACGTCGGCGTTCCCCTCCGTCTCCAGTCCGTTCTACCTCTGTGTCCAGGGAGACGATCCGTTCGACGGGGCGCTGGATCAGGCGGTGAACGGTCAGCGCATGGATGGACGACCCGTCGTGGTGCGGCGTCTGCAGGCCATCGACGCGACCACCGGGTGCCACATCGTCTACCTGGGGGGATCAAGACGACAGTCCGCATCGGATGCCGCGCGGACCGTGCGCGGGGAGCCGGTGCTGACCGTTGCAGACGAAGGCCGCGGCGCCGGGACGGTCATCCAATTCGTCGTCAAGGACAGCCGGGTCCGCTTCCAGATCGATGTCGCAGCCGCGCAGGCCAATCGGGTGAGCATCAGCTCAAAGCTTCTCAGCCTGGCGCTGCCCGCCAGGTCGGGGGGATAGGGCGCTCATGGCGAGAGGGTGGAACGTCTGGACGCAGTGGAGACCGGCGCAGGTGGCGACCGTCGCATTGGCCGTCGGACTCATCCTGGCCGCGCTCGGCGTGGCCGCCTACAACGAGCAGCTCAGCAACGCCCAACGCCTTCGTAACGCCAACGTCCAGGCTGCGATCCTCGCCGGCAGCGTCGAGGCGCCGCTCGCTTTCGATGACGTCGAGGCCACGCAAGGGTATCTCAACGCCCTCCACGCCAATCCCAACATCGACGCCGCCGGCGTCTACGACCTGAACGGGAAGCTGCTGGCTGGCTATTCCCGCCCAGGGGCGCGCCCGCCGGAGAGGAACACCGTAGGGCCCCCCGCAATCCTGGACGCCCGGCTGGTGGTGACCAGACCGGTGACGCAGGGAAGCACCGTGCTCGGGTCCGTCTATCTGCGGACCATCAGCGAGCCGTTTGCGGCCCGCGCAGCGCGCTACGGCGCCATGGGGCTCCTGATCGTCATGGCGGCCCTGATGGTCACCGTGCTGGGCGCGTCCAACGCTTCGTTGGTTCGGGCCCACGAACGGCTGAAGGTCGAGGTGGACGAACGCCTCAAGACCGAGGCCGCGCTGCAGGAGAGCCAGAGGCTAGAGGCCCTGGCCCAGCTCGCCGTCGCCACCGAGCGAGGGCGCGCGGCGCTCCACCAGTCGGAACAGAAGCTCGAATTCGCCCTGGACGCGGGGCGTCTCGGCGCCTGGGAGGTCGACCTGGGTTCGGGAAGAATGAACGTCTCGGACGTGTTCAAGGCGAACCTGGGCCTGGGGCCCGGCGATCCGGTCCGGACCTATGACGACCTGCTGCAGCAGATCCATCCCGACGACCTCGACGACTATCATCGCCAGATCGACGGCGCGATCGCGTCGGGCAAGGATCTCGACATCGAGTTCCGGACGCTGGGGCCGGACGGCCAGTCCCGGTGGATGCAGATCCGGGGACGCGGCGCCTTCGACGAGGAAGGCATCGCCGTCCGGGCGGCCGGCGTCTCGATGGACATCTCCGCGCGCAAGGCCGACGAGGAGCGCCAGCGGCTGCTGCTCGACGAGCTGAACCACCGGGTCAAGAACACCCTGGCCACGGTCCAGTCGATCGCCATGCAGACCAGCCGCACGGCCGAGCAGCCGGCGATGTTCGAAGGGGCCTTCCGTTCGCGCATCGGTGCGCTCGCGGTGGCGCATGAGCTCCTGTCAGCGGCCTCCTGGGACGGCGCCTCGCTGCATGACGTGGTCGAGCGCACCCTTGCGCCCTATCGGACAGACTCGGATCCGGCCCGGGTGACCTTCGCCGGCCCTCAGGTGCGCCTGGGCCCCAACGCCGCCGTCACCCTGAACATGGCGTTCCATGAGCTCGCAACCAACGCGGCCAAATACGGCTCGCTCTCTGTCGGCGGCGGACGGGTGTTCGTGAGCTGGACCATCGACCGCGGCGCGGAGCCAAACGCGATCGTCATCGACTGGCGGGAGGCGGGCGGCCCCACGGTGGAGCCCTCGTTGCGCCGGGGATTCGGGTCGCGCCTGCTCGAACAGGGGCTAGCGCGGGAATTTGATGGCGATGTACAACTGACCTTTGCTCCTGAAGGCGTATCGTGCCGCATGAGGCTGCCCCTCTCCAACAAGCTGCGAGAAGCCGCGTGATGGTCCACTCGCCAATGCTGTCCGGCCTTCGCGTCCTCCTGGTGGAGGACGAGGCGATGGTCGCCATGATGGTGGAGGATATGCTGACCGACCTCGGTTGCGTGGTGGTCGACGTGGCCGGCACGGTGTCCCGGGGGCTTGCCCTGGCAGGGGACGAGGCGGTCGAGCTCGACGGGGCGATCCTGGACGTCAACCTCGGCGGAGAGAAGGTCTACCCGATCGCTGAGGCGCTCGCGACGCGTGGGGTCCCGTTCATCTTCTCCACGGGCTACAGCCTGGCCGGCATAGCCTCCGCCTACGCCCACGTGCCGATCCTGCCCAAGCCTTACGAGCAGGAGGACCTGGAGGAGCAGCTGGTGGACAACATCATCTCTTCGGGTCGACGCAACGGCGGCAGGACGAACTAGCGATCGGGAAACGTCAGTCCGGCTTCGGACGCCAGACCATGCCCTCTCCATTTCGAACCCAGCGTCCCAGACGCCGGCTGTCGTTGTCGATGGTGGTGGGGCCGAGCGGGAGCAGTTCCCAGAGGCCGGCCTCTACGTAGTTGTACTCCGGGCTCCGCCGGGACTGGAAGATGCGGGTCAGCTCCAGACGCGCCCAGGCGATGGCTTCCTCGTCCTCCGGGAGGCGGACGGTCAGGGGCGGGAGCCGGTTGTTGCGCAGGGCGTTCAGCCGGTTCTTGGAGTGCGAGTGTCTCAGCTCGAGCTTGTAAGTCTTCATTCCTGACCGGCTCTTGAGAGCCAGCGCGGCAGCGCCGCGCCGGCCGATTGACTGTTACTGCCCTGTGAAAGACGGCGTGTCGATGCTCGCCAGGGCCCTGGGCGGGGCCGTGGAGGACACCAGCACAAGACGGACCTTGGCTTCGGCGCTGTCGACGGCCTGGTCGACGCAAGGCGCCAGGTCGTGGAACGCGTCTAACGTCGATTCGTCGCGATAGGCCGCTTTGCAGACGGACACGGCAGCCTTGCGGATGTCGGCGCGGATGGTCTGCGCGTCCTTTCCGACCAGGCTGACCTTGACCTCGGCGGCTGACGCGCTTCCGGCGATAAGGGTGAGGGCGATGAGGGTGGATAGTGTGCGGATCATGTCGGAGCTCCCGAACGAGGTTGCGGAGAACTCCTCCCTGAGGACGCCTCTGATGAGCGCCTGAGGCGGAGGTTCGCTTCGGCAGCCAGCAAAGACAATACAGGATTTCTGTGCAGTGCACAAGAAATGCTGCACTGCCGCATTCTCGGGCGGATTCTTGATCGGCGAACCGCTGGATGAGCATAGGCTCAGCGAGCGGAGGGGAACGCAAATGGATCTGAACCTCAAGGACCGGGTGGTGCTGGTCACCGGCGCCAATCGCGGCATCGGCCGGGCGGTCGCGCAAGCCGCTGTCGCGGAAGGCGCCATCGCCGCCGTCGTGGGCCGCGACCCGGTCGCCGGTCGCGAGACCGTCGAGGCGCTGGGACCGGAGCGCGCGAGCTGGCACGTCTGCGATGTCACAGATGAGGATCAGATCGCCGCCATGATCGCCGAGGTGGCCGAGCGGCATGGCCGGCTCGACGCGGTGGTCAACAACGCCGGCCGCTTCGGCGGAAGCCCGATCGCGGAGCTGACCGCCAAGGCCCTGCGTGAGGGGCTCGACACCAAGGTGGTGGGGGCGCTCCAGGTCGTCCAGGCTGCGCTGCCGCACCTTCGCCGCAGCAACCAGGCCCGGGTGGTGAACATCTCCGGCGTCACCGCCCAGCGGGTGACGCCCGGGGTCGCAACCACCGCCATGGCCAATTCCGCCATGATCTCCCTCACCGCCTATCTGGCGCGCGAGCTGATGGACGACGGCGTCACGGCCAATTGCGTTATCCCCGGCTATACCCTGACGGGCGCCTGGCGCGGCAGGGCCGAGGCCCTGGCGGCGACGGAAGGATTGAGCTTCGAGGACGCCCTGCAGGAGATCCTGAGGCGTCAGGACATGGGCCATAGTCGCTGGGGCGAGGCGCGCGAGATCGCCGACGTGGTGGTGTTCCTGCTCTCGGCCCAGGCAGGCTTCGTCAATGGCGCCGCGTTCCGTGTGGACGGCGGGCAGTTCCTGGCGGTGCAGCGCTGAGACGCGCCGGCGGCGACCGGGCGCCATCGCGCCATTCGGTCGCCGTTCCCCACAAGCCTTGCCGCCGGTAGACTGCGACCATGCGACTCTACAGCATGCAGAGAAACTCGGCGGGCTGGCGGGTCCGCATCGCCCTGCATCTTAAGGGCATCCCTTTCGACTACCTGCCGGTCACGAGCCTGAAGCCAGGCGAGTTCCGACGGATCAATCCCCAGGGGCTGATGCCGGCGCTGGAGGTCGAGGGCGTGGTGATCGCCCAGTCCGGAGCCATCCTGGAGTACCTGGAGGAGCTCAAGCCCGAGCCGTCGCTGCTCCCGGCCGATCCGCTGCTGAGGGCCCAGGTCAGGGCCTTCTCCCAGCTCATCGCCTGCGATCTGCATCCACTGAACAACCATCGGGTCCGCCGCTACCTCAGCGGCTCCATGGGGCATTCGCGCCGAGAGGTTCAGACCTGGTACGAGCACTGGGTGATGGTGGGCCTCGGCAGCCTGGAGGAGAGTCTGGCCGCCCGACCCGACCCCGGACCGTTCTGCTTCGGCGACAAGCCCTCACTGGCCGACCTGCACTTGGCGCCCCAGCTCTACACCTGCCGCCGCTTCGGCTGTCAGCTGAGGCCCTATTCCCGGTTGTTGTCGGTGGAGGCCGCCTGCCGCGAACACCCGGCCTTTCTGGCGGCCGCTCCCGAACGGCTGCCCGACTTCGACGGGAAGGATCCGCCCTGGCTCGAGCCGCCGCAGGCGTCGCCGCGACGTTCGGCGCGGAAGCGGTCGGGAACCTGAGGACTTTCCGCTGGAACAGCGGCGCGACGTGGGCTTTCTTGTCGGTGTCGATTAACCCTCGGGTCGAGGTCGCGTGGCGTCATTCACCGATATCGTGTCGCTCGGCTACCGCTGCAGGACGACCCGGAGACTCCGGGACCATTTCGGATTCGAGACGGCCTTTCCGTTCGACTGGTGGGTGACGCCGCTGAAGGGCGCGATCCGGATCGTCCAGGACTGGGACCTCGACGCCCTTTACGATCCCGACTCCCTGCGCGAGGTCTGGATCGGGGACCGCCTAGCCTACATCAAGCACGAGCACTACGGCGTGAAGCTGCAGCACGACTTTCCGTTCGAGCCGGACGGCAAATGGGTGGACCGCAACTGGCGCGCTGGACTGGACAACGCCCGCGCCCGCTCCCGCCACCTCATGGAGCGGTTCGACGCCCTGAACTGCGCTGACCGCCGGGTGCTGTTCGTGCGGGAGCTGGATGGCAAGGACGAGCGGGCGATCCATCGCGCCGTGGGGCTGAAGACGGTGATCCAGCAGAGGATCCCCCTTGCCGAGACCGCCTTCCTGTTGATCTCCCGCAGCGGGATCGGGGCGGAGGGCTGGATCGCCCTTCAGATCGACGATCCCCTGGAGGATCCCTGGGAGGGGAACGCGGCGATTTGGGACGCGGCCCTGTCGACCCTCGGGTTTTCGCTCGGTCGTTCGGACGCTCCGCAGGAGACGTCGCAAAGGCCGCGATCAGCGCTAGGTCCTCTCGAAGCCGGGGCGTCTTGAGGGCGCCCGCGCATGGCTCATGGTCGATTTGCCCACATCGTTTCCCGCTCTCCCTCTTGCAGCGCCGCTTGCGGGAGCGCATGCCGCCATAATATGGCCCATTGGGGCACGCACCACCGCCCGGCGCCGGGCCGCGCGCAGCCGCGGAGGTTCAATGGACAACAAGATCGATCTGCGGGGCGCGTCGGGAGCCGTCTACCGGTTCCGGCTGGCGGATGACGCCGGCGCCAAGACGACCATCAGCGGCAATTTCGTCTACGTCCGGGCGACGGACGCCGAGCCGCTGGTGCTGTTCGTCGGCCAGACCGACAATCTGATGATGGGTGTCTCGGTGCGTTGGGCCGAGGCTGTGGCCGATCATGGCGCGACCCATCTGTTCACCCGGCTGAATGTGGCTGGCTCGGCGCGCGGCGCGGAGCACGACGATCTGGTCCAGGCGCTCAATCCGGTGATGAACCAGGAAGCGGCCCCACGGGCCGAGAAGCGCAAGCGCTAGACCGGGTCCGATCGATCTCGTGTCGCGAATCGAACTTTCGCGGCTAAATGCGAATCCGATGGATTGGCGGGAGCTCAAAACGCCCATGTCCGGTCCTTGTGACGCCGGATCGAAGAGGCCGGACCGCCGAAGCGGCCTCGCGCCGGCGATGGTCTGTACGACGCTGGCCCTCTGCGCGGCCGCCGGCCCTTCGACCCACGAGGAATTGATCAGTCGGGTCACCGGCTGGACGGGCCTCGGCCGCACCGCCTTCGTGTCGGTCAAGCCGGACATGGCTGTGGCGATCGTCCGCCGTGACGGGGCCGACCGCGCCAGCGGCGTGGTCCGGAACATCGAGCTGCATGGCGAGGTGACCAACGAAGCTGCAGCCGGCGAATTCGGCTATCGCTCGATCCGGTCCCAGGTGGACGTGGACTGTTCGAGCCGCCGGGACCGCGTGGTCCGGGTGGACCTCTTCGCCGACCATAACCTGACCGGCCGAAGCCAGACCCGACGGGGACCGGGCGGCTGGGCCCACCCCTCGCCGGACGCCTATCTTGCCGACGTCATCGACGCGGTCTGTGCGCCCGCGTCCGCCACACTCCGCCTCGCCGCCGAGGCGCCGGCGAGCCCGTCCCCGGCGGCCCCGAGTGTCGCGCCGCCCAGGCCGCCCCAGGCGCAGGTGATCCGGGTCGCCGCGCAGGCGACGCCAGGCGCTCAGGGCGTCACGCCGGCCCCGGCCGTCCCGGCCACGGTCACGCGTTCCGCCCCACGCTCGGCCGCCCCTGCCGTGATCAACATCGCCGATGCGACGGCGGTCCGGGCCCCGGCCCCCGCGCCGACGCGGGCGCCTCCTCCGAAGGCGGCGCCGGTGCTGGCCCTGGCCCTCGGTCCTGGCGTGTCCATCGCCGACAGCGGCGTCGTCGCGCAGATCGCAGCGTCTGCCAGCGCTTCAGGTGCGGCCCAGGCCCTTCGCGGCGTCAGGGGCAGGCTGGCTCCCGGGCTCAGCGCATCGGTGGCGCCGGCCACGGTCAATGGTCGGCAGGTCTACCGCGCCATTGTCCAGGGTTTCGCGTCGAGGTCCCAGGCAAACGCCTTCTGCTCAGCCCAGGAGAAGGCGGGCGAGGACTGCTTCGTCCGCTGAGCTCGATGCTCGGCGGTGGGGGATCGCGAGGGACGGGATGCGCGAGCGGGTCACGGCGCGGGTTCTGCTGCTGGATGCGGGCGACCGACTTGCTCTGATGCGGTTCCTGACACCGCACATTGAGGATCGTCCTCACTTCTGGGCGACCCTCGGCGGTGAGGTGGAGGCGGGCGAAACCCTCCTCGACGCGGCGCTAAGGGAGACGCGCGAAGAGACAGGTCTGACGCCGTCGCGCCTGGGTCCCATCGTCTGGTATGGCGAGGTGGTGCTGCCCCTCGACGGAGAGCTGACTCTGTTCAAAGAGACCTTCGTGCTGGCTCGCACCGTGGACGTAAAGCTGTCGACGGCGGGATGGACCCACCTCGAGAGGCGCTCCGCAGCTGAAGTGCGCTGGTGGTCCCTGGCGGACATTCAGGCCAGCCAGGAGCCCTTCTATCCGCCCCGCCTGGCGAGCCTCCTGCCGGATCTGATCGGCGGTCGGTATCCCTCCGAGCCTCTGGTGATCTACTCAGCCGGCGACGAGGACGTCACTTCGGGACGGTGAGCCCGCTGAGGCCGTCCGCGGACGCCGGCAGGGGCTTCTCGCCGGGCATCGCCCCATTGGCCCGGAACAGGAGCGCCATCAGGTCCGCATAGTCTTCCGGCCGCAGGGTTCCTGTGCGGGACGGCGGCATGGAGGCGCTGAGATAGAGGAACAGCCCGGCGGCGCTGTTTCCGCCCCACAGCCGCTTGAACCGTGCGCCGTTCAGCGGCGGTCCGAACTCCCCGTCATTGAGCTTGGCGCCGTGGCAAAGGGAGCAGTTGGCGGCATAGGTCTCCGCGCCGCGATCGGCCTGGGCCTGGGTGAAGCTGGCCGGCCCCTCGTCCTGTGCGCCAGCCGGAGCGGCCAGCGCCACGCCGGTCAAAGCGCTGGCCAGGAACAGCCCCCGTCCGATCATGGCCGGTCGGGCAGGGCGAACACCCACAGCGTCGCGCCGCCGCCCGCGGGAGGGCGGATGTCCGGGACCAGATTGCTCCAGGTGCGCGTGTAGGGGCTGCCCGAGCCGCTGGTGATGGCGATGTATTCGTGTCCGCCCACGCTGAAGGCGATCGGCGGGCTGTTGGGCGTGTCGCTGAGACGCACCCGCCAGAGCTCCTCGCCCGTCGTAGCGTCGTAGGCCTTGAAGTAGCGGTCGTAATTGCCCTGGAAAACCCCCCCGCCCGCCGTCGGCAGCGCGGCGGTGGACTGAGGGGCGCGCTCGCGATGGGTCCAGGCGGGCGTCAGGGTCTTCATGTCCAGCGCCACCAGCTTGCCGATGTTGCCGTCGCTGCCCTCCCTGAGCTTGAGCACAAACTTGGACGGCGCGGTGTTCTCGCCGGGCTCGCGCGGCAGGGGCGTCATGTCGGTGCAGTGCTCCTGCAGGGGCACATAGAGCATGCCCGTTTGCGGGTCATAGGCGGTGTACCCGACGCTGCGGCCCCCGCCCGGGTGGGGGCACATGGACACTGTCTCGTTGATGTGGGGGATGACCGCGGGATTGTAGGTCTTGGCTCCGGTCACGGGGTCGATGGACTTGACGATGTTCTGGATGCCGAGGTCCTTGGCGAAAACGAACTTGCCGGTCTCCGCGTCGAGCCCTTCGATGATGGCCAGCTTGCCCGAGGTGACTGACACCTTGCGCATGGCGCCCTTGACCGGCAGGTCGATCAGCTCCCGCTCGAACACATAGTCCATGTCCCAGCTGTCGTTGGGCAGGTGGGAGAAGTGCCAGACGAGCTTTCCGGTGTCGGGATCCAGAGCCAGGGTGTTGTTGGTGTAGAGCGTCTCGCTGCTCAGCCCCGGCTTGGTGGGGCTGGTCCCGCGCGCAAAGGCGTTCCACGGATAGGGCTGGCCCACGCCCCAGTAGAGCAGATTGCGGCCCGGATCGTAGCTGCCCGAGGTCCAGGACGAGCCGCCGAAGCGCTGATCGACCGGCAGGCCGTTCCAGGTGTCGCCGCCGGGATCGCCGGGCGCGGCCACGGTGTAGAAGCGCCACAGCTCCTTGCCGTCCTTGAGGTCGTGGGCGGTGATCGAGCAGCGCGAAGTGGTGCACCCCGAAGCGCCGATGATGGCCTTGCCGTTCAAGGCCATGGGCCCGCTGGTGAAGGAGCCGTCGCCGGCCACTGGCACGTCCCATTCGGGAACGCCGGTGTGCATGTCGAGCGCCACCAGGTGCTTCCCGGAGGTTGCGACCAGGATCTTGTCGTCGTGGATGGCCATCATCCGCTTGAGGGCGGAGAGGCCTTCCGGGGGCTTGGGCCGGTTGTAACGCCACAGCAGGTTGCCGTTGGCCCCGTCCAGGGCGTCGACGCTGTCGCCATAGTTCTGGATGAACAGCACCCCGTCGTGGACGATGGGCGTGATCTCGGTGCCGCCGTTGGTCATCGACCAGCTCCAGACCAGCCTGAGGTCCTTCACATTGGCCTTGTTGACCTGGTCCAGCGGGCTGAAGCCCCAGCCGTCGTAGGTTCGCCGCCACATCAGCCAGTCGCCGCTGGGTGGATCGCGCAGCATGGCGTCGGTGACCGGGGTCAGCTTGGCGAGCGGGGCGTTCTCTTCGGCCACCAGCTTGGCGGCAAACTGGTCCGGGATCGCCGGGAACATCCCCTGGGCCGAGGCGGCCCCTGTTGTCAGCGCAATCGCTCCGGCGACAATCAGACTGGGAGCGACCGCGCCCCTGAACACATTGGCCATTCTGCGTTTCCCCTGCCGGCCGCCGCCGGCGACGGCTGTTCTTTGACATGACAAGCTTCGGGGTGGAACCCGTCAGGCGCAAGGGCTGATCAGCGTGGCCTTTCGAGTTGCCATTTCAGATGGTTTCGAACCGCCGGCCATTCCTGGGCGATGATGCTGTAGACGTAGGTGTCCCGGAGCGTCCCGTCGGTGTTGCGTTGATGGCTGCGCAGCACGCCGTCCAGCTTGGCGCCGAGCCTTTCGATGGCCCGCCGGCTGGCGTGGTTGAAGGCGTTGGTGCGGAACTCCACGGCGATGCAGTCCAGCGCCTCGAAGGCGTGGCCCAGCAACATCAGCTTGCATTCGGTGTTGAGGGCCGTCCGCTGGACCCCCGCGCGATACCAGGTGTAGCCGATCTCCACCCGGCGGCTCTCCGCGTCGATGTTGCAGAAGGTGGTCATGCCGGCGGGGGTGACGCCGTCCGCGCCCAGGACCGCAAAGGGCAGCATCCTGCCCTCGGACTGCCGTTCCAGCCGCCAGGCGATGTTGGCCGCCATCTCCTCGGGCGGCGGCACGCGCGTGTACCACAGGCGCCAGACCTCGCCGTCCTTCACCGCCTCGGCCAGCCCTTCGGCGTGGGAGGGGGCCAGGGGGGTCAGCACAGCGTGGCGGCCGGTCAGGGTCACCGGGTCGGGCCAGGTCATAACAGTCCTTTCCGCATCGATCCGGCGTCGTATCTGTGCCAGGATTGGCCCGTTCGTAAGAGCCAATCTGAGACATCATGGCCAAGCCAATTTCATGACCGACGCGGTCTGGCTCTCCATCGTCCTGAACCGCAGCGAGCCTGAGCCGCTGCTCGTCCAGCTCTATGCGTCCCTGCGCGACCTCATCGTTTCCGGCGCCGCCGGACGCGGGACGGCGCTGCCGCCTTCGCGGACCTTCGCGGCCGAGCTCGGCGTCGCCCGCTCCACGATCACGGCCGCCTATGAACAGCTCGCCGCCGAGGGCTATATCGGCGGCCGCCGGGGCTCGGGGGTCTTCGTGGCGGATCTGCCCGACGCGGCCCTCACTGTTTCGCCTCTGGCGCCGTCGGGTGCCAACCGACCAGCGGCGGACCGCGCAAAGACGTCGATCCTGCCCTTCCGCCCTGGCGCGCCGGACCTGCGCCTGTTCCCCCACGCGAAGTGGGCGCGGATGGCGGCGCTGGCGTTGCGGAACGGGGCGGCCGTCCTGGCCGACGACGATCCGATGGGCTCGCTTCGCCTTCGCCGCGCGATCTCGAGGCATCTGGCCGAGTGGCGGGGGCTCCAGGCCGATCCCGAGCATATCGCCATCACCGCCGGCGCGTCCGGGGCGCTGGAGCTCGCGCTCGACGCCTTCACCCGAACTGGCGACCTCGTGGCCGTCGAGAACCCGGGCTATCCCGTGATGCCTCATCTGGTCCTGGGCCGCGGGCGGCGCCTGGAGCTCACCGCGGTCGATGAGGAGGGGATCTCGCTGGAGGGCCTCAAGGCCGCGCCGGACGTAAGGATGGCCATCGCCACGCCCTCACACCAGTTCCCGCTCGGCGGCGCCCTGTCGATCGGCCGGCGGCGCGAGCTCCTGCAATGGTCCGCCGAGACCGGCGTCGTCCTGGTCGAGGACGACTATGACAGCGAGTTCCGCTACACGGGCCGGCCGCTTCCCGCCCTGGCGGCCGCAGGCGCGCCAGTGGCCTACATCGGGACCTTCTCCAAGGTCTTCTGGACAGGCCTGCGCCTTGGCTTCCTGGTGGCCCCTGAAGCCCTGGCTGAGACCTTGAGGGCGGCCGCCGCCCGGTTTGGCCAGCGCGCCTCGGTGATGCCCCAGGCGCCGCTCGCGGCCTTCATCGAGTCCGGCGAGTTCGCCCGCCACCTTCGGCGGATGCGGCGGACCTATCGCGAGCGCCTGCGCCTGCTCAGGCGCCTGATCGTTGAGAGGCTCGGGCCAGACCTCCTGATCCCCGAGGAGCGCGCCGCCGGCCTTCACCTGCTGGCGCGTCTGGGTCCGGTCCTCGCCGCGCGGATGGACGACGCCGAAGCCGCCTCGCGAGCCCAGGCGGCCGGGGTGACGGTCGCTCCCTTGTCCCGCTACTACCATGCACCGCCAGCCGGACAGGGCTTGGTGTTCGGTTTTGCAGCGTTCGAGGAGGCGGAGATGGTGCGCGCCATGGCGGGCCTGCGCCAGGCGCTTTGCTAGAACGCCAGACGGCCCTTTAAATCGTCGAAGGGGATCATGACGTGCTCGCGGTAGGCGAGCCGGTCTTCAAGGCGCCGGAGCCAAGCCTGGACGTTGGGGACATCCGGACGTTCGATGTCCATGCCGAAATAGCGATCGAGCAGGGCGCCCGCAGGGATGTCGGCCAGGGTGAAGTCGTCACCCGCCAGATAGGGTTGGGAGGCGAGCACCCGGTCCAGCAAGCGGAAGTGTGCGGCGCATCTTGAGATGCTGGCCCTGACTGCCGTCATGTCCCGATGGAGCTCAGGGGTTCGGTAATACCCCCAAAACACGCCGTTCAGGACGTCGGGCTGCAAGGTGGTCTGAGCCCAGTCCATCCAACGGTCGGTCAGGGAGCGCTCGGAGGGGTCCGTGGACCAGACCATCGCGTGGCCATGTCGCGCGGCCAGGAAGCGCAGGATGGCGTGGGACTCCCAGACCACGACGCCGTCATCGCGGATCACCGGGACCCGTCCGTGCGGGTTCATCGCCAGGAAGGCCGGCGCGTCGAGACCGCCGAAGTCGCCGCCGGCGGGGACGTGCCTGTGCTCCAGGCCAAGCTCGCCCGTCAGCCACATCACCTTCTGGACGTTCAGGGAGTTCCGCCGGCCCCAAATCTCGAGCATGCGCCAGTGGTAACGTCAGCCCGGGCTGGTGATCAACTCGCTCTAGCGCTGCAGGTTCTCGCCGCCCTCCTGGGTCGCCGGACCGCTGTCCTCTGCGAGGTCGTCTTCCCTCGTGGGGGCGCGCTTTCTGACGTCTTCTAAGCCTTTGAGGTTGGCCTGTTCGGGCGCGTTCGACACGCCAGGCTTTACGTCCTGCGGCGCCTGGCCCTTGAGGGCAGGGTCCCGGCCTGTTTCGGCGCCGGTCGGCGGGTCATCCTGCATGGTCGCGCTCCTCTGGTCTGTCCCAGGGAATCAACAACCTGCACCGCCCGTGTGTTCCCACTCCGAAAGGTTCAGTCGCGAATGACACGGTCGGGCGCAACGGCTGGAGCGGCTCGCGCCGCCGCCGCGCC
>FTHI01000944.1_pt1 | contig 33043 bp, 30 predicted proteins | sample 1640891 | NCBI WGS metagenome assembly FTHI01 (sample SAMEA3914788, study PRJEB12502) | metagenome | biome: forest; material: soil | place: Canada | collected 2011-07-03 | depth 0.1 m
CCGCCCCCGCCGGTCCCGACCTCAATAGAAGCCGTAGTCCTGACCGGCGACCAGGGTGTTGGTGGTGTCGGACATCTGCAGCATCAGATAGCCTGACTTGCTGGGGTCGGTGAGGCTGACGATCTTATAGTACTGCAGGTGGTGGTCCGAGCCGCCGAAATGGTCGAACACCAGCTTGGCCCCGGCGCCGAAGCCCGAGAACCGCAGGTAGTCCTGCTCGCCCGGCGCATTCACTGGCGCGCCCGCGCCGTGGAAGTCGATGATCTGGTCCACGGCGCCGGAGAAGCCGTTGTTCTGGGCGAAGCTGGCGACGAGGTCGCCGGCGCCGAACAGGAAGGTGTCGTTTCCGGCCCCGCCGTTCAGGCGGTCGGCGCCGGGGCCCCCGGTCAGGGAGTCCTTGCCAGACATGCCGCTTAGCCCGTCGTTGCCTCCGGCGCCGTTCAGGCTGTCGTCGAAGTTCGAACCGGTGATGGTGTCGTTGCCGCCGCCGGCATTGACCTGCACACTGGTCTTGACGGTCTGGTAGCTGATCTTGTCCGCGCCAGAGCCCAAGGCGTAGTAGGTCCCATCATCGTTCTTGATGGTTCCGCCGGCCGAGCCGTAAGCCGCATCCAGTGAGCCCGACGCGCCCGCCACGAGCTGCACGGTGAAGGCTTCGTCGGCCTCTTTGACCGTGTCGCCCGCCACGCTGATGGTCAGGGTCTTGATCGTCTCGCCGGCCGCGAAGGTCACGGTTCCGGAAGGAAGTACACCGCCCGCGAAGTCGGCCGCATTGGCGACGCCGGACAGCGTGAAGGCCACGCTTCCCGCCAGGGCTTCCCCGCCGCTCCGCGTCACCTGGAAGGTGAACGGCGTCGAGCCGGAATGGCCCTCCGCCTTCGACGCGCTCAGCGCTGCGATGGAGAATACGGACGGCATGTAGCTGGAGGCGTTCACCACGCCGTCGGCGAAGGCGAAGTGCTCGACGTCGATCAGATTGTCCGAGTCGTCCGGCGAGCCGGCGCGGTTGTCGGTGATGGTGAAGCGGCCCGTGCCGGCGTCAAAGCTGATGTCGTAGTTGGCCTTGTTTCCGGAGTAGGCCGCGGTGTCGTCGCCCTCTCCGCCGTCGATCACGTCCGGACCTGCGCCGCCGATCAGCCAGTCGGTTCCTTCACCGCCGTAGATGAGGTCGTCGCCGCCTCCGCCATCGATCGTGTCGTTGCCGGCGTTGCCGAACATCTCGTCGTGCACGTCGCCGCCGTAGAGCTTGTCGTTGCCCAGGCCGCCCAGCATGACGTCGGTGTCGGTGGTGCCGACCCCCGCGTAGAGCACGTCGTCGCCGTCCTCGCCGTCAATCAGGTCCTCGCCGGCCCCGCCGTCGATCGTGTCGTTGCCCCGGCCGCCGTAGACGTGATCGTCGCCGTCGCCGCCGCTCAGGCTGTCGTTGCCGTCATCGCCATAGAGCGTGTCGAAGCCGCCACCGCCCTGGATCATGTCGTCGTAGACGGTGCCGCCGATGACCTCGTGGCTGTTGAACCCGGAGGACGGCGAGACGCCGTCGGGGTTCAGGGCCCCGTCGGGCCGGACGTCGGCGATGTAGCTCTTGCCGCCCACCGAGACGATCGATCCGTCGATCGAGGTGTCGGCGCCGTTGTCAGAGAAGACGCCCAGGTGCTGGGCCGCGGCGAGGTCACCGTACTTGTGGGCGTCGGAGGCGGTGTTGCGGTTGGCCAGCTCGGCCGCGCTCGGGGTGTCGCCGAGCTCCAGGTAGCTGTCGGCGTGCATGAACACGTCGCCGGTCAGGTGGGTGGCGCCCGTGGTGCGTTCGATGATGTCCTTGAACTGGTCGGTGAACAGCTGGTTGCCGAGGTTGGTGGTCTGCGGCAGGGCGGAGTCCAGCCGGCCAATGTAATAGAACCGGTCGCCGTCCATCAGCCGTTCCAGCTGGTCGACGAAGATGGCGTTGAACGTCGGGCCGAGGATCCCCCCGTCGACGTGTTGTTCGGCCAGGCCGCCGATCCACAGGTCGATCTTCTGGAAGCCCTGGTCGCCTCCGCTCATGAAGGCGCTGTCGCCCATGGCCGCGGTGGCCGCCGTAACGTCGCCGTCGAAGGAGTAGGCGGCGATGAAGTTCACCAGCGACTCCGGGTGGATCATGTTCGCGGCGAAGTCGTTCCAGCTCGCGTAGGGCGTCAGGTCGCCGCTGATCGGGTAGTCGGAGGTCTGCGACCACACATAGAGGGCCGCGCGGGCCTCGTTCAGGGTCGGCAGGCCGACGTCGCGACCGCGGGCGATGTTGATCGCGGCCAGGTCCATCGGCTGGCCGAGCAGGCTCTGCTGCAGGGCAGGGGTGACGAACTCGTCGGTCTCGTTGCCCAACTGATGGCTCATGCCCAGGGCGATCGCCGCGGGGCCGGCTTCGGCGAACTTCTCGGGGCTGAGGAAGGCTTCCGCCAGGGCGTACTTGAGAACCTGGCCGGTGATGCCGCCAGCGGGATCGATGGTGTCGATGGTCTCGCGCAGTTGCGAGTGGCCGAAGCGGAAGGCGGCCTGCGAGTACTCCATCGAGATCGAGGCGTCTTTCGTGGCGTTATAGGCCTCGAAGTCCGGAAGGTCGGGGGTCACCGAGCGGGCGTACTGGTCCACCGCGACGTGCTGATACTCCATCTCGTTCATCAGCTTGGCGGCTTCGAACATCTTGTTCTGGTCCCACGAGATGTTCCCGTGGCTGTCGACGTAGTTGCCGAGTGAGTCCGTGAGCACGCCGGCCCCCAGATTCACCGGCGTCTGGAACTGATGGATCTGGGCCGCCGTATAGGAGCCGTCCGCCAGGGCGGCTTCCATGGTGGAGGTGAAGTTGTCGATCTGGAAGTTGTGCTCCTCGTGGAACACGTGGTGGATCGAGGTGAGGCCGAAATTCTCGTTCACCCGCCCGTCGCCGGCGACGTAGTGGTCGCCCAGGGCCTGCATCATCGCCTCGCCGACCAGGGCCTGATCGGCGCCGGGCATGATCCCCACCACCAGCTTGCGGCTGGCCGGATTGGAGGGATCCTCCGGCACGATGATCAGCAGGCTGTTGAGGTCGACCCCCTTGAGCAGGTTCGGCCCGTCGCCGAACACGTTGAGGTCCGAGGTGGTGTCGATCAGGTCGGCGACCGGCAGGTTGTCCAGCACCAGGGCCTGGCCCGTGCCGTGGTAGTTGTTGACGTCCGTGTAGGTGAGGTCGGTTCGCCCGAGGCTGGCGTTCAGCGTGTGGTGCACTTCCAGGCGCAGCTCTGCCAGGGTCGGCAGGGTCTGGTCGGTGGCGACGCCGTCCCAGCGGGTCCAGTCCTTCTGCAGGCTGTGGCCGTCGAACAGGCGCATGCCCGGGATGTAGGTCCCCGGATGGTTGGGATCCTCGACCCACTCGCGCAGCAGGGTGGTGATCGCCGGGTCCGAGCCATAGGTCTGGCTCTGGTCGATGAACGGCGAGGTGTGGTTGGCGTAGGTCGGATCGCCGTTGGCGTCGAAGCCGTCCACCGTGGCCCGCGCCAGACTCATGGCGTGGCCGGGGGCGCTGGCGTAGAGCGGATCATCCGTCGCCAGGGGGATGGTGACCGAGTAGCCCTTGCCGGTGGACGGATTGGTGTTGCCGCCCTTGTCGATGAAGTCCAGGCCGTGGTCGAAGAACTGGCCGAACAGCACGAACCAGCCGCTGTAGGACGGATCGCCCGCGCTGGTGTTCTGATTGCGCACGAAGGGCGTGGAATTATAGCTGTCGACGTCAGTGGCGACGCCCGTGGCGTCCAGGGCCGCCTGCGAGGAGACGGTCTGGCTGATCATCCGCGGGGTGTAGTCGACGATGTTGTTCATCACGACCGAGCCGCCCGCGCCCTGGGTGATGGTGTAGTTGGGCTGGGACGAGATCGCGGTCGTTCCGAAGTGATGAAGGCTGGAGTCCAGGGCGCTCGCGAAAGGATGCTGGGTCGAGTCCGCTTCTCCGGCGGACGGCAGGTACTGGCCGAGGTAGCCGCCGTATCCGTCCGGCAGGGTGCGCAGGAAGTCATAGGTCGCCTGGCCGAAGTGCTGCTGGCCGGTGTCGACGTTGTTGAACAGCCCGCTGACGTTGCGCAGGCCGTGCGGGTCGACCGCGTCGGAATAGGTGTAGGTCGTGGTGGAGCCGTTCGGCAGGGTCACCGTGAAGGTGATGGCGCCGGTGGCGGGATCGACGCTGATCGATCCGGGGAGCGGGGCGCCCGAGGCGTCCAGTCCCGGAGAGATCGGGTTGCCCAGTGCGTCCAGCGGCTGGAAGTTGACCTGTTCGGCGATGAAGTTCGCATCGCGCAAGGTCAGGTCGAATGACTTCATCCGCGAATTCAGATTGATCGGCACGGTTTACCCCCAAGCTTTACTGTCGCCCGGCCGCGGCTACTGCAGCGACGGCATTAATAATGATAACGCCTCGCATGTGCGCGGGATTGTGGCAATTAATTTCACCGGAGACACGAACGCTTCCGCCCCGGAGGGGGCGGGGTGCTCAGGGAATCAGCGGCCGCCTTGAGGTTGTGGTGATCCGCGGTCGGAGGTCCGGCCAGGGCGCGAGCCGAACAGGTAGCCGAGACTGGCCAGGGCCAGCAGAACCGTGAGGTAGGCGATCAGCTGGATGCCCGAGGGGCGGTCCGAGTATCCCACCATCGCGTGCAGCGAGCGGCCGATGAGGCCGTTGTCGGCAAGGATCGACGAGGTGTCCCACAGCTCGTCGCCGAACGTCGGCACGAATCCCGCCCGCGCCAGCAGAGCGGCCGCCTGCCCGGCCATGCCGGCCGCGAGCAGCATGATCAGGCCGTTGGTCACCGAGAAGACCTTGCCGGCAGGGATGGCGAGCAGGCCGCGGTAGAGCAGCCACGAGACCGCCGCTCCGAGGGCGATCCCGGCGAGGCCGCCCGCCAACATGGCAAGCGGTCCGGTCCCGCCCGAGAACGCCAGGCCGTAGAGGAACAGCACGACCTCGGCGCCCTCCCGGAGCACGGCGACGGCGACCACCACCGCCATGGCGAAGAGCGAGCTTTCCCCGAGCGCTACGGCGTGGCCGAGCCGCTTCATGTCGCGCGTCAGTTCCCGCGCGTGACGGGACATCCACACCACATGCCATCCGAGCATGCACACCGCGGCGATCAGGATGGAGGCGTTGAACACGTCCTGTCCGGATCCGGCGAAAGCGTCCGACAGGCCTTGGGCGAATACGGCGACCAACGTCGCCCCCAGGATTCCCGCGCCGACACCCCCGGCGATCCAGAGCGCCCGGCCGGCCACGCCCTGGGTCGCGGCCAACACAATGCCAATGATCAGACCGGCCTCAAGAACCTCGCGGAAGACGATCAGGGCGGCTGCGAGCATTGTCTGCGTCCTCTTCGACCGCCAGGAGCCTGCCCTGGGCCGTCTCTGCGTGGAACTCGCCCATGAAGCTGTACGTGCCCGGCTTGAGCGGGCCAACCACCATGGTCGCGCGTCCGTTGGGCGTCACCAGTTCTTCGACCTTCAGGTCGTGGCTGTCGAATTCGTCGGTGGCCGTGTCCTGGTTTATCACCACGATCCGGACCTTTTGCCCAGCAGGAACCTTGACTTCCGAAGGGGTGAAACGGTGTCCCTTAAGAACTAGCGTGACAGTATGAAGCTGCGGCGGAGCGGCGAATGAGGCCTGTCCGGCAAGGGCGGCGACGGCGACGAGGCCCATGAATACGCGACGCATCAAAACTCTCCCGACTGGAGTTGGCCTTGTATTGATGAAATTGACAATCGTTCGCAAGAGTGAAAATGCATCGCCCCACGCTCTTGGGAGATATTGATGACACGCCTCGCTGGTTCGGCGGCGCTCTTGGTTGGCCTTCTCTGGGCCTCGCAGGCCCTTGCGGACCCCCGTTTGGACGAAAAAGTCTACGATCCGTACGTAAAGAACCGGGTGTGGGAGCTCGAGACCCGCTGGTCGCAAGAGATCGACGGCCCGCTCGCCGGGCAACGCTCGACGGTCCTTGAGGCCGAATACGGACTGAACGACCGCGTCAGCCTGGCTGTGGTCGGCGAAATCGGGCGCGATATCGGAGGAAGCGAACAGTTCCACGCGGTGGGCGTGGAAGCCGTGACCTACCTTGGGCGCATCCCGGGCATCGGGGTGGACACGGGCCTCTATCTCGAACTCGCGCACGGCCTGAACGGCGAGTCCGACGTCTTCGAGGGCAAGCTGCTGTTCGCCAAGCGGGTGGATAACTTCGAGGGTCTGCTGAACATCATCGTCGAGCGGCCGTTCAACGTCCCCGCCGGCCAAGGCTATGCGTCCTATGGCTACGCCGCCGCCGCGACCTGGAAGGTCGCCAGGGGCCTCAGGCTGGGCGCAGAGGGGTTTGGGGATTTCGGCGACGACCACAGGTTCCTGGACCGGCCACAGGGCGCCTACGTCGGCCCGAACATCCGATATGAGTACCGACCGCCTGGCACGAAGATGGACATCGAGCTGAACGCCGGCTGGCTCAAGTCCGTGGGCGCCGACACCGCCGAGGCCAACAGCCAGATCCGCATCGGCCTGGAGCTCGAGCGGCGCTTCTGACCTGCTTTGGACGGACGGGATGGTCATGGGCGATCCGACATGCACAAACGGCGCCCTCGGGGAGCGCTGAGTCCGCATTCATCGCACTCAACAGAGCTGACCGTCATTGATGTCCGTCATTTCGGTCGTCACGACGGGCCTGCCGGCTGTCCTCCCGGACCGAATCCACGGCCCGGAATAGGGCGTCGGCTAGCCGCTGTTCCGGAGACCGGCCGAGACGCCGTTGATCGACATGCGTATCCCCCGGCCGATGTCCTCGTCCTGGTCGCCCGTGCGCCGGCGCCGAAGCAGGTCCACCTGGAGCAGGTTCAGCGCGTCGATGTAGGGCAGGCGCATGCGGATCGACTCCGCCAGCCGCGGCGTACGCTCCAGGAGCGCGGTCTGCCGGGTGAGGGTAAGCACCGCGTCGCGGGCGTCGGTCCACTCCGCCTGGATACGGCCGAAAATGGTGTCGGCCAGGGCGCGGTCCTCGACGAGGTCGGCATAGAGGCGGGCGATGTGAAGGCTCGACTTTGCCAGGACCATCTCCAGGTTCGCCACTGTCGTGCGGAAGAAGGCTGACCCGTCATAGAGATCCTGCAGGGCCTGCAGGCCGCCGGGCCGGTCGCCGATCGCGGCTGAGGCGGCCCCGAAGCCATACCAGCCGGGCAGCATCACCCGCGCCTGCGACCAGCTGAACACCCATGGGATGGCTCTGAGGTCCTCGATCCGAGGCGAGCTGGTGCGCGACGAGGGCCGGCTCCCGATGTTGAGCTCGGCGATCTCCGGCAAGGGCGTGGACTGGCGGAAGTAGTCCTGGAACCCGGGGGTCTCATAGACCAGGGCGCGATAGCTCTGGATCGCCAGGCCGCTGAACTCGTCGAGCAGCCCCGAGGCGCCGTCGTCGGCGACGTCGGGTTCATAGGCGAAACGGGCCAGGAGTACGGCGGCTGCAATGGTCTCCAGATTGGCCAGGCCGACCTCGGGGTTGCCGTACTTGCTGGCCACCACCTCGCCCTGTTCGGTGATGCGGACGCCGGCGTCCACCGCCCCTTCCGGAAGGGCCTGGATCGCCTCGAAGCTGGAGCCGCCGCCGCGGCCGACTGCGCCGCCGCGGCCGTGGAAGAAGCGCATCCGGACGCCCCGCGCGCGGCCGAGCGCCACCAGCCGGGCGATGGCGGCGCGGATCTCCCAGACCGACGTGACGTAGCCGCCGTCCTTGTTGCTGTCGGAGTAGCCGATCATCACTTCCTGAAGGCCGCCCTGGCCCTGGAGCACGGCCTGGACCACCGGCAGGTCGAACCAGGCCGACATGATCTGGTCGCTGGCCCTGAGGTCGTCGATTGTCTCGAACAGCGGCACGATGCGGAGCGCACAGGCCGGCGGCTCGCCGGGCCTGAACAGGCCGGCTTCCTTCATGATCACCGCCGTCTCCAGCATGTCGGAAACACTGCAGGCCTTTGAGATCACGTAGTTGGAGATGGCCCCTTCGCCGAAGCGTGAACGCAGGCGATGGGCTGCGTCTGCGATCGCCAGTTCCTTTTCGGTCTCTTCTGAATAGGTGCGGTAGGGCGTGCGCAGCAGCCTGGGCCCGGACAATTCGCGCACCAGGACGTCGATGCGGTCCTGCTCGGGCAGCGTCTGATAGTCGCCGACGACACCGGCCGCCTGCAGCAGGTCCGCGATGACCCGCTCATGCACGTCGGAATTCTGGCGAAGATCCATCGCCGCCAGGCTGAAGCCGAATGAACTGATGGACTCGCGCAGGTCGCGGAGGCGGCCGTCGGCGAGGTCGACGTCGCCGTTGTCGGTGAGCGAGCGGGCAATTATCTCCAGATCCGCTTCCAGTGCGCCAGGCGATCCGTAGGCATGGGCGCCGAGGCGTGGGGCCTGGGACGGCCGACGGCCCAGCAGCTCAGTTCGAGTGGCGGAAAGCCGCGCGTAGCAGAACGTCAGGGCGCGGCGGTAGGGCTCGTCCGCCTTTTGAGGCGAGGCCTTCGGCACATTGTCGGCCAGCTCGCGCAGGGAGTCGCTGACGGGGGTGTACTCGTCCGACATGCAGAGCTCGCCGGCCAGGGTGTAGAGTTCCTCGAGGTAGTGGTCGAGCACCAGCTCGGACTGGCGGGTCACTGCATAGTCGAGCGCCTCAGCGGTGACGAAGGGATTGCCGTCCCGATCGCCGCCAACCCAGGATCCGACCCGCAGGACCGTGGGGAGCGGTCCGTCCAGACCGCACACTTCCGCCAGCCGCCGCTTCAGGTTGGACGTCTCGGTGAGGAAGGTCCGGGCGAAGACGGCCGAGGCGTTGTCGATCTCGTCGGTCACCAGCAGGCGCGCGGGACGCAGCATGCGGGTCTCCCACAAAATGTGGATCTGGCGCTTGATCTGGGCCTCGATCCTGACCCGTTCGGAGGTCCGCTCGCCCGGACGCTCGTGGGCGTCCAGCAGGTCGGCGATGGCCGTCTCGCGATCGAGGATGCTTTTTCGCCGGACCTCGGTGGGGTGGGCGGTGATCACCGGCGACAGGATGGCGCTGTCCAGGAAGGCGGCGACCTGGCCGGCGTCCAGCGTAGGTCCGTCTTCGAGCTGGTGCAGGGGCCGATGATCATCCAGGTGGGCCTCGCGCCGCGCCAGCTGGTCGTCGGCGATGTTGGCGAGCTGGGAGAAGATCGAGAAGGCGCGGATCAACACCAGCATGTCAGTCAGCGCCAGGCGCTCCAGGCGCTCGCTGAGTGCGACGTCGTCGGCGCCGTCCCGATGTTCGCTCACCGAGTGACGGCGGACGTCCTCCACGCGCTGGAAGACCCGCGGGCCGTGCTTCTCCTTGATGATCTCGCCCAGCAGCTTGCCGAGCAGCCGTATGCCCGCCCGGCTCTGGGAAGGACTGGTTCTGTGGGTTGTCACTGTGGGCTGTGTCCGGGTCAGCATGGCCGTCTGCTCCGCGCCACGCATCATGGCGCCGGTCCACGTCTGAAGGATTAACCTTCTTGGCGGGTTGCGTCGTTCCTGCCCCGGCGCCCGGAGATTGAACGATCCGGCGCATGAAGAGTCTGCGGCAGCGGCGCCATGGAGCGCCCACGGGACGGGCGGCATAAGGTCGCGCGCAACGTCGGGTGCGCCTGGGAGGCGTTATCTTAACCCGGTTAGGATATGAAACGCCGGCCTGGGCCAGGGTCGCCGTCCATGGTGTCGCCACATTCGGCGGCCAAGGGCGGCTCCCGACCGGGTCCGTTCCCGACGCCTGAGGCGTCACAGGGGCGGCCGATCTCCACTCGCCAGTCCTGGCGGACCCACCGGCGCAGAGTCGCCGACCTCCACCTGCGCGCCGCGCGCGCCAACTGACCGAGACACAGGGAGCGTAATGACATCATCGGGAGCAGAGCGTCGTTCGGGACGGGCAGGACTTTGGCTGCTGGTCGCGGGCCTGTGCCTCTCCGGTTGCGCCGCCTGGGCTGAGGCCAATGGCCTGACGCCGGACAAGCTGGTCCGCAGCATCGTCGCCGAACCTGCCGTCCGCCAGCTTGCCGGCCTCGCCCCCCTGACGCCCGCGGTTCAGCAGGCCCTGGTGTGGCGCGGGGTCGACATCGACGGCGACGGCCAGGAAGACTTCGCCAACCCCACCGGCAGGGCGATCCGCGCCACGGACGCATTTGGGTGCGGCGCGTTCGGGTCTCCCAGGGACGCTGACGAACGCAAGCACGAGGGCGTCGACTATGACGCGATCCCAGGCCAGACGGTGCAGGCGCCGATGTCGGGGTTCGTCACCAGGATCGGCTACGCCTACTCCGACGATCGCTTCCTGAGGTTTGTCGAGATCACCAATCCGGCCCTTCGCTACACCAGTCGTGTGTTCTATGTGCTGCCGCACGTGACCGAGGGCCAGCCTGTGCGACTGGGCCAGACCATCGGCTGGGCGATGAGCCTACAGCGGCGATATCCCGGCATCACCAACCACGTCCATCTCGAGATTGCGCGCATGGGTGGTCGGCCGCTCGACACCACTCGACTGATCGTCGCGCGCTATGAAACGCGGCCCGTGGACTCCGCCACCGCGGGCTAGCGGCGAGGATCCATCGTCACGCCGGGCGGCGGAATCGAACCCTCGGGGACAAAAAAGTCGGGCGTCAGCGATTGGCTCGGGTCGACCCGATAGACCTCGAAATCGCGCATGCCCCCGTCATAGAGGACGCTGTCGTCGATCAGGAACTGGCCCGTGAACGTTCGCGCCGGCTTGTTGAAGATAGCGTGGGCCGCGTCGGCCATGATGTCGGCTTTGCGGCAGTGACGCAGACCCTCTTCTCCGCCCAGCGCAAACTGGATCGCCGCGGTGGCGATGGTGGTGCGCGGCCACAGCGCGTTGAAGGCGACCCCCTCCGCGCGGAACTCCTCGGCCATGCCGAGCACGCACAGGCTCATGCCGTACTTGGCCATTGAATAGGCGACATGGCCGGCGAACCAGCGCGGCTGCATGTCCAGGGGCGGAGACAGCATCAGCACGTGGGGATTGGCCGCCCGCATCAGGTGCGGCAGGCAGAGCCTCGAGGTCAGAAAGGTCCCGCGGGCATTGACCTGCTGCATCAGATCGAAGCGCTTCATTTCAGTCTGCAACACGCCGGTCAGCTGGATGGCCGAGGCGTTGTTGACGCAGATGTCGATCCCTCCGAACCGCTTGACCGTCGTCTCCACCGCCTCGGCGACGCTGGCTTCCTCGCGCACGTCGACGATCAGCGGCAGGGCCTTTCCACCTGCCGCTTCGATCGCCTCGGCGGCGGTATAGATCGTGCCGGGCAAGTGCTTGTGCGGCTGGCCGGTCTTGGCGGCGATGGCGATGTTGGCCCCGTCCCGGGCGGCGCGGAGTGCAATGGCCAGGCCGATCCCACGGGAGGCGCCAGTGATGAAAAGCGTCTTGCCGGTCAGGCTCATGATTTCGGTCCGACTTTGCCGAAGTCCGGGGCCCGTTTTTCGGCGAAGGCCGCGAACGCTTCCCTGGCTTCCGGCGTTGCGAGCTGGGCGAGGAAGTGGACCGCCTCCTGTTCCATCTGGGCGACCAGGGACGGTTCGTCGCGCATCAGGGCCTTGGTCCTGACCACGGCGGCGGCCGGCCTGGACGCGATCGCTTCGGCGGCGGTCCGGGCTCTGGCGCCAAGCTCGGCGGCCGGGACTGCGGCGTTGGCGATGCCCCAGGCCACCGCCGTTGAAGCGTCCACCGCTTCGCCGAGCACGAACATGGCGAAGGCCCGGACGTGGCCGATGCGTGCGGGCAGCAGGAGGCTCGAGGCGGCTTCAGGAACCAGCGCCAGGTTCACGAAAGGCGTGGTCAGGACGGTGTCGTCCGCCACGAACACCAGGTCGCAATGCAGCAGCAGGGTCAGGCCGACGCCCACGGCGCGGCCCTGGACGGCGGCCACGATCGGCGTCTTGGCCCGGGCCAGCGCGGCCAGCAGCGGATTGCCGGCCACATCTGCCGGGTCGGCGGACCGGGCGCCCGAGCTCACCGCGGCGAAGTCGGCCAAGTCGTTTCCGGCGGTGAAGCTCTCGCCCGCCGCCTGGATCAGGATGCAGCGGACCTCCGGATCATGCTCGGCCTGATCGATCGCCTCGCCGAGGGACCGGTACATGCTGCGGGTGAGCGCGTTCTTCTTGTCGGGACGGTTCAGCGTGAGGGTCAGGACACCTCCGGACTTTTCGATGAGGACGTGATTGCCCATGGCCCTCTCCGCGCCCCACCTCAGACCGTCACCACCACCTTGCCGATCTGCTGGTTGGACTCCAGGTAACGGTGGGCGTCGGCGATCTGGTCCAGGGTGAAGGTTTTGGCGATCACCGCCTTCAGCTGCCCGCCGGCCAGGCCGCGGACCACCAGGTCCGTGGCTCGGGCATAGCGGTCCGGATGGTTCCAGATGTATGACGCCACCCAGCCGCGCAGGGTCAGGCTGCCGAACGCGGCGGCCCAGTGCGGATAGGGCGTCGGCTCCCCGCTCAGGCTCCCATAGATGAACAGGATCCCTTCCGGCGCCATCGCCTGGGCCAGGGTCTCGACATAGGAACCGCCAACGGGATCGAAGATCAGCCGCGCGCCCTTGCCGCCGGTGATGCGTTTCACCTCGGCCACGAGATCCACCTCAACAGTGGCGATGACGTGGGCGGCGCCCTGGGCTGACAGCGCCTCCTTTTTCGCGCTCGTTCGCGTCGCCGCGATCGGGACGGCGCCCGCCCAGTTGGCCAGCTGGATCGCCGCCACGCCGACGCTGGAGGAAGCGGCAGGGATGATCACGAAGTCGCCGAGCGTCGCCTTGCCCACCTCGATGATGGCCATGGCGGTCATGTACTGCATCCAGATCCCCGCGCCTTCGATCGCCGGAATGCTGTCCGGCAGCTTGAAGAGGCTGCGCGCCGGCACGATCGCCGCTTCGGCATAGACGCCGTAATTGCCCTGCTGGAACATCGGCAGGATTGAGACCCGGTCGCCGGCGGCGAAGCCTTGCACGCCCTCGCCAAGGGCCTCGACCACGCCCGAGGCTTCATAGCCAATCAGCGCGGGCAGCTTCGGCGGCTGGATATAGCCGCCCTGGCGATAGAGGGCTTCGGAACGGTTCAGGCCGATGGCCTGGATCCGGACCCGTGCCTCGCCCGGACCAGGAGCGCCAATGTCCAGGTCCTCGATCCTCAGCACCTCGGGTCCGCCCTGCTGATGAATGCGTACGACCTTGGTCATCGTTGATCCTTTCCTCGCCTGCCGCTTTCCCGAAGGGGGCGTGGCTTCGTTACTCCCCGATCAGATGAAGCGCCACCTCGCGCCGGTGCAGCGTGCGGCGGTGTTCGAACAGATAGATCCCCTGCCAGGTCCCCAGCGCCGGACGTCCCCCGATGACAGGGATCGACAGCTGGACCTGGGTGAGGGCGGCGCGCAGGTGGGCCGGCATGTCGTCCGGCCCTTCCGCATCGTGGAGGTAGAGGTCGCGTCCCTCAGGCGCGATCCGCTCGAAGTAGGCCTCGATGTCCCTCAGCACGTCAGGATCGGCGTTCTCCTGGATGAGGAGAGAGGCCGAGGTGTGCCGGCAGAACAGCGTCAGCAGGCCCGTCTCGATCCCCTGCTCGGCCGTCCAGCGGGCGACCTGGGCGGTGATCTCGACCAGCCCACGGCCGCGGGTGGAAACCTCGATCTGGTGAACGGACTGGCGCATGAGCCGCGGCAGGGGAGCACGGCTTCAGGTCGCCCTCAAGGCCGTCGCGACCGGCAGGCGGGCTGCCCGGATCGAGGGCAGAAAGCCGCCGACCAGGCCGATGACCAGGGACCAGATGACCCCTTGCAGCACCAATCCGGGTGTCACGACGAGCGGGAAGCTGAGGCTGGCGATGTGTGCGGAGTTCCCGTTGAACGCCAGCCAGGCCACGAGCGCGCCCAGAAGGGCGCCGGGCACCGCAAGCATCAACGACTCCACCTGCACCGAGATCATCACCGCCAGGCCGCCGAAGCCGATGGCGCGAAGGGTGGCGATCTCGCGGGCCCGCGCATCGACCGCGGAATACATGGTGTTCAGGGCGCCGAACACGGCGCCGACGGCCATCACCGCGCCCACGAAGTAGGCCACGAAGTTCAGGATCACGGTCAGCTGCTGCAGCTGATCCTTGGCGTACTGGGACGACAGCTTCACGTCGACCTTCAGCTGAGGATTGCTGGTCACCCAGTCCTTGAAACGCTGGAACGCGGCCGGCGACTCCAGTCGGGCCGACACGTTCTGGAAGGCGTTGCGCTCGAAGGCGGCCAGAACGGTTTCAGTGTCGCCGATGATCGCATTCTCCTGCAGGCCGCCGTTGGCCTCGAACGCGCCGACCACATGCCAGTCCGATCCACGCAGGCGGATGGTGTCCCCCACCTCCAGGTCCTTGAACGAGCTTCGCGCCGACTTGCCGACGATCAGTTCGCGCACCGCCGGCCTGAACATGCGTCCCGCCACCAGCTTGAAGTGAGGATCCATCATCAGCCATTTGGCCGAGGAGCCCACGAAGCCGGTATTGGCCGTGCTGCCGTCGACCTTCTTGGTCACCTCCACGACGATCGTCGCTTCGGGATCGACCATCGGCTTGCCGTCGGGCGCTCGCTTGAGGCCCGGCGCGTCGGCGATGATCGCCGCCTGTTCCCGACTGATGGACCCCATGTAGGCCGCCGTTGCGCCGGCTGAGAGCATGATCACCCTGTCCGGGCCGCCGCCCTGAGTGGCGGTCTGGGTGAGGCCGGCGTTGATGGCCAGAAGCGAGACCATCACCGCTACAACGCAGCCGATGCCGATCACCGTCACCAGCGATGCGCCGAGCCTTTGGGGCAGGGCGCCGATGTTCATCGCCGTGACCGAAACAATCTGTTTGAGCACCGATCAGTCTCCTTCAGCGTCCGGCCAGGGCGTCGACGATCTGCAGGCGCATGGCGCGCAGCGCCGGCGGCAGCCCGGTCAGGAGGGCCAGCACCACCGCCGCCACGAAGCCGAACGCCAGCGCGGGTCCGGCCTGCATGGAGAACCCAATGAGACCCTTGATCGTCGGGAACAGCGCGGCGGCGACGCCGAGGCCGATCGCCGCTGACACCAGGCAGAACACCAGCGTTTCCGCCAGGACGAGCAACAGGACGCTGACGTCGGAAAAGCCCAGGGTCTTCAACACTGCCAGTTCCGGAGTGCGCTCGCGCACCGACTGCATCATGACCGCGCCGACCGACAGCAGCAGGGCGAAGAACACCGCCCCCATGATGGCCCGCACCACGAAGGAGATATCGCCGATCTGCTTCAGCTGGTTCATCGCGTATTCGCGCTGGGTGGCGGTCTTGGTCTCGTGAGGGGAGTTCGCGAACAGGGCGTCGACAGCCGAAGACACCTGCGCCGCCTTGGTGGGGTCGGCGACCTTGAGGATGAACAGATTGGCCGTGCCGTTCTGGCTGGTGCGGCCCTCGTCGATATAGGCGTAGTTGATCAGCAGCTGGCCGGCGCCGAAGTTGGGATCCTTGGAATCATAGAGTCCCGCGATGGTGACCGGCCAGGTCGGCGTGCCGTCCCGGTTCGGCCAGTACATGGAGCGAAGCGGCACAGTGTCCCCGACCTTCCAGCCCTGGCGTTTGGCGAGGTCCGCCCCGGCCAGCGCGCCCGTGCGGATCCGCCTCATCGTCTCGAGCGCTTCCGGCTTGGCGGTCAGGGTCGGCAAGGTGGCGAAGAAGGTGTCCGGGTCGATGGCGAGGGCGTTCACGAAGTTCCCGGGCGTCCGGTACGTCGAGGTGAACACCACCAGCGGGGTCGCTCCCTGCACCCCCTTCACCGTCTTGATCTGGGCGATGTGGCCGATCGGCAAGCCCTCCAGGATGCTCACCCGGCTGAAGACGTAGAGGATGTCGGCGCGGGTCTCCTGCACAGCGTTGTCGATGCCGCTGGAGAAGCCCTGCAACAGGCCGAACATCAGGAACGCGTTGACGATGGAGAGCAGCGTCAGGATCGCGCGGCCCTTCTTGCGCCAGATGCCGGCCCAGACGAGGGGGAAGAATTTCATGCCGCCGCACCCGCCGGTTCATCGACCAGGGCCCCCTTGTCCAGGTGGTGGATGTGGGTGGCGAACTCCGCCGCTTTGGGATCATGGGTGACCATGATGATGGTCTTGCCCTGTTCTCGGTTGAGCAACTGCAGCAGGCCGAGGATCTCTTCCGCCGTCTCGCGGTCGAGGTCGCCGGTGGGCTCGTCGCAGACCAGGAGCGTGGGGTCAGCCACGATGGCGCGGGCGATGGCCACGCGCTGCTGCTGTCCGCCGGACAGCTCGGACGGCTTATGGCGGCGGCGGTCGGTGAGCCCCACCAGCTCCAGGGCGGCGCGGACGTTCTGCTTGCGCTGGCTTCCCGAGAGCGAGGTCAGGAGCAGGGGCAGCTCGACATTCTTCTCGGCGGAGAGGGTGGGCATCAGGTTGTAGAACTGGAAGATGAACCCGACGTGGCGCGAGCGCCACTTGGCCAGCTTGCCCGACGACATCCGATCGAGCCTTTCGCCCGAAACCGACACTTCCCCCGCGGTCGGCTTGTCCAGTCCGCCGATCAGGTTGAGCAAGGTGGTCTTGCCTGAGCCCGAGGGGCCCATCAGGGCCAGGAAATCTCCGGATTCGATGTCCAGGCTGAGGTTGTGGAGCACCTCGACCTTCTGCTTGCCGCGCTTGTAGCTCTTGACCACGCCCCTCAGACTGACCAGCGCGCTCATTCCTTACCTCCCCGATCGACTTGTGGCCGCTCAACCGCCGGACTTGACCCGGACACCCGCGCCGTCGTGCATCTTCTCCAGGTCGCCGAGGGCGACCTGATCTCCCTGGCTGAGCCCGCCGGTGACCACCTGAACGGCGCCATTTCGCGCGCCCAGGCGGACGGCGCGGCGCTCCAGCTTCCCGTCGTTGACGACGAACGCGACGCCCTGGTCGCCGCCCTCGGTCTTGATGGCGTCTGCCGGAACCGTCACGCTGCGAGCCGCGGGGCCCGCGCCTGACGCCTCTGGGGCCGGGCTGAGGAACGAGACCCGCGCGCCCATTTCCGGCACGATCCGCGCGTCCTTCTGCTTGAACCCGACGCGCACGCTGACTGTCGCCTTGGACCGGTCAGCCGTTGGGATCACCGCGATCACATCGGCCGGGATTTCCCACTCGGGATAGGCGTTCAGCTTCACCGTCGCCGGCATGCCGTCGCGGACCTTGTTGATGAAGCTCTCTGCCACGTCGACTTCGACCTCCAGGGAGTCCATGTCGACGACCGTGCCGATGCCGGTGCGGGTGAACCCGCCGCCTGCCGATATCGGCGACACCATCTCGCCGGGCTGGGCCGCCTTGACGGTGACCACGCCCGCAAAGGGGGCCCGCACCACCGTGTCGTCCAGCGCGCGGCGGGCCACGTTGATCGCGGCCTTGGACACGGCGAGCTGGCGTTGGGCGACCTCGAGCTGGACCTTCGCGGTGTCATAGGCCGCGCGGGCGTCTTCCACCGACTGGGTGCTCAGCCACCCCTGCGCATACATGCGCTTGTTCCGCTCATAGCGCGGTTCGGCCTCCGTCAGCGAGACCTGGGCGAGCTTCAGGTTGGACGCGGCCTGCTCGGACTGGGCGCCGGATTGGGCGAGAGCGGCCTGGGCGTTTGAATCGTCGAGTCGGGCGATCACCTCGCCGGCGTCCACATGCTGGCCTTCCTCGATCATCACCTGCATCACCTTGCCGGTGATCTTGCTGGAGACGGTGGCCTGGCGGCGGGCGACGACGTAACCGGAGGCGTCCAGCAGGGACGCGCCCTTCGCCGCGCCGCCGGAGCCGACGGACTGGGCGGTCGCCGTCTGGACCACCATGCGGTCGGGCCGGACGATCACGAACCAGGCCAGGGCTGCGACGGCGGCGATCGCAACCACAGCGCCCAGAATCCACAGCAGCCGGGCGCCCCATTCGCTTGGGGGCGGCTCCTGATTCCGGTCGATTTGAAGCTGGTTGAGCAGGGTCGCCTTGTTCATGCGACACGCCTCTTGCGACTCCAGCGGAGCCGAGCGCTTGTAATCATCCCCCCGCCTTCACCCAGGCTTCCCCACCGAGGTAGTCTACACGCTAAGCGCCGCCCGCCGCGTTAAACTTCGTACACCATGTGGGTTGAGACCCTACCAGGCTCAAGTGGTCTGAACGGCTTTGTCGGCGGTTCGTTTGGGGAACATCGGTCCGCGGGGCGGCCCGCCCGGCCTGGGCCAGAGCGAGCCGGGTTCGAAGAACTGTGTGGCCCGCTTGCGCCCGTCCAGCACCAGCTCCTGGATGAAGGCGCTGCTCCTGTCGAGCTTGGACGGATAGTCGAGGTCCGGCACGCCGAGCTCAACCACCCGGACCTGGATCGGCGCGTATCGCTCCTCCAACACGGGGAACTGGGCCAGGAGGGCGTTGATCTTCTCGACGAAGTACAGCTCCTGGCCGAGCGAGAGGTTGCCGGCGAGCTCATTGCGCCGGTCGGCGATGTCGCTCATAGCCACCGGCTCCTGAGCCCGCTTCTGCGGATTGATCTGCACGACCCAGATCTCGTCGGGGCGCAGGTCGGTGAACTCCCGGACCGGCGGGTTGGTGGTGAACAGGCCGTCCCAGTAGAGGTGCTGGCCCATCGGCACGGCGCGGAAAAGGGGCGGGATGGCCGCGGAGGCGATGATGTCGTCCTCGGTGAGGGTCTCGCCCTCGAAGATCACCCGATGGCCGGTGCGGATCTCGGTGGCGCCGACCAGCAGCTTGGGCTTGGCCCGGGCGGCGGCCGACCGCGGCAGGGTCTCAAACACGACGTGACGGCGCAGCAGCTGGCGAAGCCGGCCCTCTGCCATCGGCTCGTACAGGTAGGGGCTGACCTCGGCGCTCACCGGCAGGCGCGCCAGCCATTGGCCCCAGACGTTGACTGCGGCGTCCAGCCAGTCCTGTGCCTCCAGGTCCTTCCAGAAGCCGAGCAGGCGATGGACCGCCTCGGCCGGCCCGCCGCCGATCAGGCCCGACCAGGCCAGGGCCGCGCAGACGGCGCCGCCGGATGTTCCACTGAGGCCTACCAGTTCAAACCGGTCGCGGAGCTCCGGCCCCAGCAGCCCGCACAGGACCCCTGCGGCAAAGGCGGCATGGCTTCCGCCGCCCTGGCAGGCGATTGCGACTCTGGGACGGGCCAAACTCAAGCTCCAGCTTACATCCCATGATGGGCCCCAGGTCCGCGAAAGGGACAAGCGGGCACAACCGCCTCGGCATGCAGAGGCTCAAGGCGCACTCCTCGTGGGCGAAGCCGCTGGCCGGCGCCGCCGAATCAAGCCGCGTCAGACACCGAGCGAGCTCATCTGGGCTGCTGGATAGCGCGTGCCTTTCACCTGACCGTCATCGACGCCGTCAGCCAGGGCGCGGGCCTCGGCGGGAGTCAGGGTCACGTCGAGGGACGCCAGGTTCTGGCGCAGGTGGTTTCGCCGCTTGGTGCCCGGGATCGGGACGATGTCGGGTCCCTGGGCCAGGAGCCAGGCGAGGGCGAGCTGAGCCGGCGAACAGCCTTTGGCGTCCGCCATCTGAAGGAGCGGCCGCACGAGCGCCGCGTTGCTCTCGATGGCGTCCTGGTGGAAGCGAGGATGGTCGCGCCGGCGGTCGTTCTCACCAAGGTCCGCCAGGCTGGCGATGGCCCCGGTCAGCATGCCTCGGCCGAGCGGCGAATAGGGCACGAAGCCGACGCCGAGTTCGCGGCAGGCCGGCAGGATCTGGTCCTCGGCGAACCTGCACCAGAGCGAATACTCCGTCTGCAGGGCGGCAATCGGGTGCACGGCGCAGGCCCGGCGCAGGGTTTCGACCCCAGCTTCCGAAAGGCCGAGGAAGCGGACCTTGCCCTGTTCGACCAGGCGCTTCATGGCGCCCACCGTGTCCTCGATGGGCACGGTCGTGTCGACCCGATGCTGGTAATAGAGGTCGATGACCTCCACACCGAGACGCTGCAGGCTCTTGTCGCAGGCCTCGATCACGTAGTCGGGCCGGCCGTTGACTGAGAACTTTCCTTCGGGCGTCCGCATATTGCCGAACTTGGTGGCGATCACCGCCTTGGCCCGGTAGCCATCCTTGAGGGCGAGGCTGAGCAGTTCCTCGTTGGTCCCGAAGCCATAGATGTCGGCGGTGTCGAGGAAGTCGGCGCCGGCATCCAGCGCCTCACGCACGGTGGCGATTGCTTCGTCTTCGTCGACCGGTCCGTAGAGGCTGGTCATGGCCATGCAGCCGAGTCCCAGGGCCGATACCTTCAGATCCGACGTTCCGAGCGTCCGTATCTTCATGCGCGCCTCCTTGCGTTGTCCCAGGACGAGAATAGGCGCTTGCGGGCCGAAAGGGCACGACCATCGACGGGGGCAGGTCGCGATCGTTAGTGTCGAAGGTCTGGATTCCCCGCCGGAGCTCCCATGGACCTTCCCCTGCTTCCCACCACGGTCATCGGAAGCTATCCGCAACCCGGCTGGCTGGTGGACGCGGCGCGCCTGAGGACCCACCGGGTGCCGCGGGTTCGGGCGGACGACATCTGGCGGGTCGCCGAGCCCTGGCTCGCCCAGGCCCAGGACGACGCCACGCTCCTGGCCATCCGCGATATGGAGCGGGCCGGGATCGACGTGATCACCGACGGCGAAATGCGACGGGAGAGCTATTCGAACCGCTTCGCCCTGGCCCTGGACGGTCTGGACGCCGAACGGCCCCTGGCCATCACCGCCGCACCGGGCGTGCAGGTGGACGCGCCGCGCGTCGTGGGGCCGATCCGTCGCCGCCACGCGGTCGAGGCCGCCGACATGTCCTTTCTGCGCGCCAACACCGACCGGGTGGCCAAGATCACCCTGCCGGGCCCCTTTACCCTCGGCCAGCAGTCCGCTGACGCCTGGTACGGCGACGACGAGGCCCTGGCCATGGACTTCGCGGCCGCCGTCAACGCGGAGGCGCTGGACCTGCAGGCCGCAGGGGCCGAGGTGATCCAGCTCGACGAGCCCTGGCTGCGGCGCGATCCGGCGGCCGCGGCGCGTTATGCCGTCAAGGCCATAGACCGGGCGTTCCAGGGCGTGACGGCGGTCCGGGCCGTGCACCAGTGCTTCGGCTACGGCTTCCTGGTCTCGGGCGAAAAGCCCCGCGCCTACGGCTTCCTGGAGCAGCTGGCCGGCAGTACGGTGGACCAGATCTCGGTGGAGGCGGCCCAGCCTCGGCTCGATCTTGGGGTGCTTGGCGCGCTGGGCGACAAGTCCGTCATCCTGGGGGTGCTCGACCTTTCCATCGCGGCGGTCGAAACACCGGACGTGGTGGCGGACCGGATTCGGGCTGGTCTGCGCCACGTGGCGCCCCAGCGGCTGATCCCGGCGCCGGACTGCGGCATGAAGTACCTGTCGCGTCAGGTCGCCTTCGCCAAGCTGCAGGCGCTGGCCGGCGGCGCGGCCATCGTGCGGGCTCAGCTTGGCTTCGGCTGATCGACCGGCCAGGGAGTTGGCGAACCCAGCTAGGGGGTGTTGGCGGAGGGCGCGTGATAGGTGAGGACGCCGTAGGCGACCTCGTCGTCCTCGATCAGGTTGTCGACGATGCGCTGGAGCACTTCCATGGCGACCTTGCGCTGGTCCTCGGGGATTCCGGTCAGGGCGCGCTCATTGAAATCGCGATTACGGGCTCTGGCGACCTCCACAAGCTCGATGCCGCTTGGGCTCAGGCTCAGCAGCACCCGCCGGCGGTCGGCGGCCGTGCTGGAGCGCTGGACCAGCCCTTCTTCCACCAGGTGATCGACGGTCCGTGTCAGCGTGGTTCGGTCGACCGGGCTGAGCTGGGCGAGGTCGCTCATCGAGCAAGTGCCCAGCCGCCGGATCACCGCGAGGGCGCGCCACTTTGGCAGGGTGATGCCGAGCGCCTCCATCTCCTCGCCAAGCCCCGCGTCCCGCCGCCGGGATGCATGAAGCACGAGGTAGAAGAAGTATTCCGGGAAGCCGAGCCCGAAGGTCCGGAACAGCGCGTCACCGGTCCACTCCGCAGCCTTACGCCCTGCCTCACTCATCGACTTTCGCTCCGATCCGCACCGATTCGGGCGCGCCTTCGCCCCATCCCTATAGGCGAAGGGTAATGAAGGTGCAAATGCACTATATGCAAATTCGTCGTGTGCATCTGAATTAAGTGCATATACACATTTATGATTGACACTCATGGCCAGTTTGACTAGCTAGGGTCGTCAACGCCAGCCATTTCTGGTCGAGTTTCAACCCAAAATGGGTCGCAGGGCGCAGTCGGCGCGCGAATTTGGGTGTAAGTGCACGCGGCGTCGTGTCGCAAAGATTATCAAGCTTCAGGGCGGCCGCCGTCCGTAACGACAGGATTTCGATCATGGCGAGTTCATCCGAAGCGTTCGACCTGCAGCCGCGCGCTGACGCCGTGGACATCGACCTTCAGTGCGCACTGGCGTTCAGCCGGTCTGCGCTCAAGGCGCTGGTCACGCTTTCAGAAGAAGCGAGCCTGATGGTCGATCAATGCCTTGCAGACGAGATCGCCGCCACGCGGCTGGAAGACCACGCGGGATCGACCGCCATCGAAGCCATCCTCGAGGACATGCGGGCGGTGCTCAAGCACAGCCGTGACGAGCACGTGCGTGCCCGCGAGCTGGAGGACCGCCTGATCGAAGCGATGAACGCCCTAAACGGAACCGGTCACCGCTAGCCGCAACGACGCCTGCAGCCGGCGTCGCGTCGTACAGGCGCGAGGTCTAGCGCTGTATGGCAACCTTGTCTGAGCCTTGAACGGAGCAAGACAATGTCCCTCGCCAACCAAGCTGAACGCATCGTTTTCGACACCGACGCCCGCGAGGGTGCGGTGGACATCGACCTGCATTGCGCGCTCGCATTCGGTCGGGCGGCCTTGAGGGCTCTGGCCGTGCTTTCGGACGAGGCGGCGATGACCGTTGACGACTGCATGGCCGAAGAGCAGGGGGCGATCGGTCTCTCCAGCCTGGAGACGGACCTCGCTGGCATGACCATTCAGGATATGCGGACCACGCTGAGGTCCCATCGGGACGAAGCCGAGCGCACGCGCGTGCTTGTGCACAGGCTCATTTTCGCCGCGAATGCCGTCGAGCTGAAGTGCGCCAACGACTGAGCGTCCGTGCCCGGATGGTTTCAGGCGTGCAGATCACCCGATACGACAAGAAGCAGCCTCGCCGGACCTCCGCCGCCGGCGAGGAAGGCGTGTCCTATCCGGCCGTCGAAATAGACCGAGTCTCCGCTTGCCAGCTCCAGGGGCGCATAGATCTCGGACAGCATGCGGACGGAGCCGGACAGCACCATGGCGAAGGCTTCGCCCTGCAGATGCTGCAAAGGTCCGTGGACGGCCAGTTCAGCGACCACCAAATCAAGCACGATGGGCGAGACGCTCTTGGACAGCAGGTCCGCCGCGGCGGCGTGACCATGGTGGGGACCAAAAGGGCGGGGATCGCCGCCTCCCGCCCGGGTGACCGACCGCCTGCCGGATCCCGTCGGGGCCGATTGGGCTTCGGCGAACATGGTTTTCTCCAGGTCCACCTCGAGGGCGCGGCACAGACGGACCAGCTTGTCGTAGTTCAGGGCGATCTGCCCCAGTTCCAGCTTGGACAGGGTCGAGAGTGGGATTCCGGAACGCGTGCTCAAGTCCGCGAGCGTCAACTCCTTGGACAGCCTCAGCTTTCGGACGGCCGAACCGACCTCGGTGGACAAACGCGCTCGCATCTAACCTCCGTGACTGGAGAGGGACAAGGTTTCGTTAAGAGCCAGTGCTCCGACCCGCCGCAATAAGTCAATAAGACTTGTTTCTTTCGAAATAGAGAAAATTCTCATTCATTCTCACTATTAACCTAATCTTTGTCAATCCAGAGAATATTGAGCCTCGGCGGCCGAAGTGGTCGGGGGACAGCAGATGTCGGGTGGGCTTCCAGATCGGAACAGCCGTGGATGGACGATGGGCGAGCGTTGCGCGCGCCTGTCCGGCCTCGCGCTCGCGTTCAGCGCCATCGCCTTGTCCGCCCAGCCCGCCAACGCCGAATCCCCGGTCAAGTTCCAGGGTTCGTACACGGCTGACGCCTCGTACGTGGCCCAGGGCCAGCGGACCGGCGCGCGCTATCTCGACGACATCAAGGCGTCCGCAGACGTCGATCTCCACGCCGCGATCGGCTGGAGCGGGGCGACCGCGCACGCCGAGGCGCTCGGGAACTTCTGGGGGACGCCCAACGCCCTCGCCGGCACGATCCAGGGCGTGGACAACATCGAGGTGTCGCGTCACTCGCTGCGCCTGTTCGAAGCCTGGGTCGATCAAAGCCTGGCCGGCGGCAAGGTCTCGGTCCGTGCCGGCCTCTACGACCTCAACAGCGAATTCTACGCCGACGACTCCGCCTCGCTACTGATGGCTCCGGCCTTCGGCATCGGATCTGAGCTTGCGGCGACCGGTCCGAACGGACCGTCGATCTTCCCTTCGACCGGCCTGGCGGTGCGCCTGCGCCTGCAGCCCAATGACCATTTCTATGCCGAAGCCGCCGTGATCAACGCCAAGGCTGGCGTGCTCGGCGATCCGGGCGGCGTCGACTTCTCGTTTGGCGACGGCGCCCTGCTCATCGGCGAGGTCGGCCTCACCGGCAAAGGCAAGATCGCCGTGGGCGCCTGGCGGTACACCAAGCGCCAGGACGATATCCGCGACGTCGACTCCACCGGCGCCCCCGCCGCCCAGATCGCGCAGGGCTTCTATGTCCTGGCCGAGCGCCCGCTCGTGGGCCAGGACGGCGGCGTCAGGCATGTCACGGCGTTCGCCCGCATCGGTGTCTCGGATGCCGACACCACGCCGTTCCAAGGCGGCTACCAGGTCGGCCTGCTGATCAACCGGGTGTTCGCTTCGCGTCCCGACAGCGCGCTTTCGATCGGGTTCGACCAGGCGTTCCTATCCCGGAAATACCGCGCCAACGCCCGGGACGCCGGCCAGGATCTCCGTCCGGCGGAGAGCCAGGTCGAGATCACCTATTCCGACCGCGTCGCACATCACCTGACGCTGCAACCGGACCTGCAGTGGATCCACCGCCCGTCGGGCGATCCCACGGCGCCGGACGCCATCGTCATGGCCCTGCGCGCCAATTTCGAATTCTGACCCACGCTCCTTCGGGGACATCCAGATGCTCAAGACCATCAACCACAAGGCCATCGCGGCGACCGCCTTCGTCGCCGTCCTGCTCGCGACGAGCTGCGGCGTCGGCATCTGGGCGGCGATGGAGCTGTCCTCCGCGCTCAACCACTCGGTCCGCCTGGCGGTCATGATCCGGACCCAGATGGATGCCGATATGATGCACGACGCCCTGCGCGCCGACGTCCTGGCCGCCGTGGCGGCGCGCGATCCCTCGGTGGGGATCTCGGCGTCAGAAGCGCGCGAGGACCTGTCACGCCACGCCGCGGTGTTCCGCAAGGACGTGCAGTTGAATCACACCCGCGCTTCCAATGCCGTGGAGGAGGCGGTGGTGAAGGCGCTCGACCAGCCGCTCGCCGACTACATCGCCGCAGCCGAGCAGACCTTTGACGGGATCACCCGTGACCCGGCGTCGGCTGGCCAGGCCGTGCCGGCCTTCCTCAAGAAGTTCGAAGTGCTCGAAGGCGGCATGGCTCACACCAGCGACCAGCTGGAGGCCGAAGCCGCGACCGCCGCGGCGGCCGCCGAAGCAGCCGAGAAGACCGCGCGCCTCCTGACCCTGATCATGCTGGGCATCGGCGCCGTGGCGTCCGTTTGCCTGGCTGTGTTGGTCCGCCGCACCCTGGTCGGTCCGTTGCGCAGCATGACCGCCGCCATGGCAAAGCTCGCATCCGGCGACCTGCAGACCCACATACCGGCGGCTGCTCGCAATGATGAGATCGGCGAAATGTCCAAAGCCCTTGTGGTGTTCAAGGACAGCCTGGTCGAACGCGTCCAGTTGCAGGACCAAGCGGCCCACGCCCACCAGATCAGCGAAGACAAGCTGCGACAGACCGAAGACGCGTTCCGCGCCGCCGGTCGCGACCAGTCGGTAGTGGTCCAGTCCCTGGCCGGAGCCCTGGAGGGCTTGGCCGCGGGCGACCTGACGATGCGGCTGACCGCCGAGGTGACGGCCGACTACCAGAAACTGAAGGACGACTTCAACGAGGCCATGGCCCGGCTGGAAGAGGCGATGACGGTGATCGCCGCCAACGCCCAGGGCATCACTGCCGGGGCGGGCGAGATCAGCCAGGCGGCCGACGATCTGTCACGCCGTACGGAACAGCAGGCGGCCACGCTGGAAGAAACAGCGGCCGCGCTCGATGAGATCACCTCCACGGTTCGTCGCACTGCCGAAGGAGCCAATCAGGCCAACGCCGCGGTCGTCACCGCCCGTGCTGACGCCGAAAAGAGCGGCGAAGTGGTGAGCCAGGCGGTCCTGGCCATGAGCGGCATCGAGACCTCCTCGCGCGAGATCAGCCAGATCATCGGGGTGATCGACGAGATCGCTTTCCAGACCAACCTGCTGGCCCTGAACGCCGGGGTCGAGGCCGCTCGCGCCGGTGACGCCGGAAGAGGTTTTGCGGTGGTCGCATCGGAAGTGCGGGCCCTGGCTCAGCGCTCGGCCGACGCCGCCAAGCAGATCAAGGGCCTGATCTCCGCGTCTTCGCGGCAGGTCGGCGACGGCGTCGAACTGGTGGGCCAGGCCGGCCAGGCGCTGGAGCGCATCGCCGGCCAGGTGAATCAGATCTCCGGCCTGGTCTCCGAGATCGCCGCCTCGGCGCAAGAGCAGGCCATCGGCCTGACCCAGGTCAACACGGCGGTTAACCAGATGGACCAAACCACGCAGCAGAATGCGGCCATGGTGGAGCAATCCACCGCCGCCAGCCATTCGCTGGCTGGCGAGGCCGGCGAACTGTCGCGCCTTGTCGGCCGGTTCCAGATCGACGGTCGTGCTTCCCGTCTCGCCCATGCGGCCGGCTCAGGGCTCTCCACTGACTCCCTGCCTGTCCGCAGGGCGGCCGCCTAGTCCAATTTCAAGCGTCCTCGAAACCCTCTTCAGGAAGCCAAGATCATGTCCTTCTCCAACTTCAAGATCTCCAGAAAGATCACCGTCGCCTTCTCGGTGGTGGTGTGCGTGGTCCTGATCATGTGCGGGATCGTCTTCGTGGCGATGAAGTCCACAGAGACCGCCGCGTTTGCGCTCGACCGCAGCAACCTGACCATGGACGCGGCCGACGCCGCGCTGGCGGCGCTGGTCGAGCAGCAGAACGCCGTCAGGGGCTTTGTGGGAACGGGAGACGAGAAGTTCGTCCAGACCTACGCTGCCAGGACGACCGATTTCAACACGGCGACCGAGGCCCTGGCCAAGGACCCCATCGCCGGCGCCCACGTCGACGACCTCAAGGCTGCAGCGACACAAGTCTGGTCCGAGGAACAGGAACAGATCGCCAAACGGCGTGATCCAGCCGGCGCGGCAGAGGCCATGGCCTCGCTGCAGACCCACGGCCGCCTGACCAGGGTCCGCGCCGTGATGAAGCAGATCGTCGATGGCATGCGCGCTGAAGTGGATGCACGCACGTCGGACGAAGGCAAAGCCTTCAAGCTGGCCTCGGTGACGCTGTTGGTGGGCGCCCTTCTGTCCGCCGGCCTCGCCGGTCTGATGGGTTGGCTGATGACCCGCGCCATCGCGGGGCCGGTCACCGGCATGACCCGGGCGATGAACCGCCTCGCGGAGGGAGACCTCTCCGTCGAGGTGCCCGCCATCGGGCGGCGCGACGAGATTGGCGCTATGGCCACCGCCGTCCAGGTGTTCAAGGACAATGGCGTCGCGCTGCGCCAGGCTGACGCCGAGACGCGCCGGCTGGAAACCCAGGCCGCCGAAGAGCGGCGCACCGCCGACGAGGCGCGTGCGGCTCTGGCGGCGGAGCAGGCCTTCGTCGTAGAGTCGGTGGCCAACGGATTGGCACGGCTGTCTGACGGCGATCTGACCTTCCGCCTGACCGAGGCGTTCCCCGGCGACTACCGCAAGCTCCAGGACGACTTCAACGCGGTGATGGTCCAGCTGCAGGACGCCATGAAGGTCATCGTCATGAACGCGGCGGCCATGAAGTCCGGGGCCGGCGAGATCAGCCAGGCGGCCGACGACCTGTCGCGCCGCACGGAGCAGCAGGCGGCCACACTGGAAGAGACGGCGGCGGCGCTCGACGAGATCACCTCGACCGTCCGGCGCACCGCCGAAGGGGCGGGGCAGGCCAATACGGCTGTCGTCACCGCCCGCGCCGATGCCGAGAAGAGCAGCGAAGTCGTTGGTCAGGCCGTCGCCGCCATGAGCGGCATCGAGAAGTCGTCCAGCGAGATCAGCCAGATCATCGGCGTGATCGACGAGATCGCCTTCCAGACCAACCTCTTGGCCCTGAACGCCGGAGTCGAGGCGGCCCGGGCCGGAGATGCCGGCAAGGGTTTCGCGGTCGTGGCCTCCGAAGTGCGGGCCCTGGCGCAGCGCTCGGCGGAAGCCGCCAAGGAGATCAAGGCCCTCATCTCCACGTCCACCCAGCAGGTGGGGCAGGGGGTCAGCCTTGTGGGCCAGACCGGCCAGGCGCTTGAACGGATCGCAAGCCAGGTGAACCAGATTTCCGGCCTGGTGTCCGAGATCGCGGCGTCCGCCCAGGAGCAGGCTACCGGGCTCTCGCAGGTGAACACTGCGGTCAACCAGATGGATCAGACCACCCAGCAGAACGCTGCGATGGTGGAGGAGTCCACCGCCGCCAGCCACTCGCTGGCCCAGGAAGCGGAAGAGCTTTCGCGACTGGTCAGCCGGTTCCGGATCGGCGAGGTCGCCGCCAACGACGCCCGCGTCGTGCGTGCGCGGGAACAGGCCCGTCCGGTTCGCGCCCTGAAGACATCCGGCGGATCAGCGCAGCGCAAGCCCGACTCTCACGCGGACAGCTGGGAAGAGTTCTAGGCGCTCCGGCCCTCTGGGTCATTCCGACCATAAACGTCCAGCCGGAGCCCGTCGGCACTGGCTGGAGAGATCGAAACCGAGCCGCGGGTCGCGGCCACGACGAGGTGATTCATGAGCACGATCGAAACCGTCACGGCCGTCGGGCGTCGCGAGCTGGTCTCGTTCCACGTCGGCGAACAGGCGTTCTGCGTTGACATTATGGGCGTTCGAGAAATCCGGGGATGGGCGCCGGCGACCCCGCTGCCCCACTCGCCGAGCTACGTCCGCGGCGTGATCAACCTTCGCGGCGCCGTGTTGCCGGTCGTCGACCTGGCGGCCAGGCTGGAGCTTGGGACCACCGAGCCGACGGCGCGGAGCGTGATCATCGTGGCCCAGATCTCGGGCCAGGTGGTCGGCCTGCTGGTCGACGAGGTCTCCGATATCCTGACCGTGACCGACGACGTCATCCAGGCGACGCCAGACGTGGCGTGCGACACGGTCCGGGCTTTCGTCACCGGGCTTATCGCCCTGGAAGGCCGGATGATCAGCCTGATCTCGCTGGACCAGATCCTGCCCGGCGAAGAGCTGAAGGCGGCATGAGCGTGACGGCCCTCGCAATCTCCAATATCGGCGCCGGCCCGTGGGACGTGGAACGGCGCGTTCGACTCGACCTGGGCGAGTTCGTGGCGACGGGTGACCGGAACGTTGTGCTCACCACCACGCTCGGGTCATCCGTGAGCGCCTGCATCCGCGATCCTTTGGCCCGGGTCGGCGGCATGAATCACTTCCTGCTTCCTGAGGCGGGCAGCGATCTCGAGGCCTGTTCGCACGGGGTCAACGCCATGGAGCGGCTGATCAACGGTCTGGTCCGGCTCGGCGCACGGCGTGAGCGGATGCAGGCCCGCCTGTTCGGCGGAGCCGATCTTCTGAGAGGCGTCGACGACCTCGGACCCCGGACGGCCATCTTCGCCGAACGGTACCTGCGCACGGAGTCCATTGCGTTCCTGGGCGGAGATCTGGGCGGCGACAGCACCCGGCTCATCCAGTTCTGGCCGCTCAAGGGACGCGCCCGTCAGCTGACGGTCCATGCCTCGTTTCCCGATGAATTCGACCGCCGCGTCTTTGAGCAGGAACAGCGCAACCGCGCCCACCGCCCGGTCTGGGACGGCGCCGGCGACGTCGAGTTGTTCTGAAGGGTAGGATAATGTTGTTCGCCAAGTCCGGCCGCGTTGCCCTTGCCGTTCTTTGCCGGACCCTTTCCGAAGAGGTAGACCGTCTCTCGCGGGACGGAGATCGGCTTCAGGCCGGCCTGGGGTCGGTAGCCTGGGGTTCGGCCGATCCAGCCCTGGTCGAACAGCTTCAGACCGTCGACGGCCTGGTCCGGAACCTGGCTTCGCTCAGCCGGTTCCTGGAGGAGCTGGCGAGCGTGGCCCCGCGGTCGGCGACAATCGATATCGACGGACCCCTGTCCAGGCTGTCCCTCGGAGACTTGGCCGGCCGCCTGGGACGCGGCGCGCCTGTGCGCCGGCCAGCGGACTCCGGCGGGCCAGAAACCCTGCCCCTGTTCTGAACGGTCCTAAAGGCCGGCTTCGGACGGTCCGGCCAGGCGGCTCACTTCCAGCCCCTGACCAAGCGGCAAGAGGACTGTGCTGATCCCCGGCTTGGCGCGGACAGCGCGCCGGTAGGCCAGGGCGTTGGTCCGGTCCACGGCGGGCTGGAGCATGTTGTCCGCCACGATCACGGCGCCCGGCGCGAGCTTGGGATGGAACAGGTCCAGGCAGGGGACGTAGAGGTCCTTCCAGATATCCAGCAGGACGAAGTCGAACCCGTCCTCGAGCGTGGGGATGATGTCGAGCGCGTCGCCCGCGTGGAATTCGACGACGCTGTCGAGTCCCGCCTGTTCGAGAGCGGCCTTGGCCTGCGCCTGTTTGTAGTCGGCGACGTCCAGGCTGATCACCCGTCCACCGGTGGCCTTCGCGGCTTCGGCCAGCCACAAGGTCGAATAGCCGTAGGAGGTGCCGAGCTCGAGGATGACCTTGGACTGGGACGCCTTGGCGAGCGTGTTCAGGAACGCCCCGGCCTCACGGCCGACGGACAGCAGCATCTGATCTCGGCGGTCGCCGAGGGCAGGGCCGGACGCGTCCACCACGCCGGACCATTCCCGCCTGGAGCGTTCGTCGTACGCCTGCAGGATCGCTTCGATCCGCTGGTCCATAATCTTCCCCTCTTCACGGCCTGGCCTGACTGGCATGCCGTCGGAGCTAGGGGGAAGGACCCGGTCCCGCAAGGCTTTCCATCAGGTCGACCACGCGGCGCCGCAGTTGGGCGTCCGGAATCCTGACATAGGAACCCAGAAGCTCCAGGGCCCCAGGGAACGCCAGTGTCGGCGCCAGCGAATCGTCTACCGGACCGCTCTCCTCGCCGACCAGCGACGCCACCGTGCAGTCGAGCCGTCTCGCGATCCGCACCAGCATCGAGGCTGACACGCGGTTGGTCCCCCGCTCGTACTTCTGCACCTGCTGGAAGGTGACGCCCAGCACCTGGGCCAGCCCCTGCTGGCTGATGTCCAGACTCTTCCGGCGCATCCGGATACGCGCACCGACGGCTATATCTATCGGATCGTGTTGATGAACTTGGGAAGCAACGACCATGGTCTTCGGCCCCCTGATCCTAGCGCCGGTCATACATGGTTTTCACCGAGGGCATAAGAGCGAAGGATAGCCAGACCGGGCCTGTTCGAGTCGGTCTCTTCAAACCTCAGGAGTCGGCGCCAGAGTGCGCGGGGATTGGGTGGAGTCGGCCTCTCACTGCAGCCTCTCGATCTGAGATGCATTTTCTGACGGCGTCGGTTCTGAATAATCAAGAAATGCTCTAGGGAACAGGCGTGTTGGACATCCGCATTCCGATCTCGCCCACTCCAGCTTTTTTCTCGAATGTCTGGATCGCGGCAGAATCGCTTCGCCGCCTGGGGCCTCCGTATTCCGAAGCGGAGATCGTGGTTTCGGTGGGCGGAGAACAGGTCGAGGCGCCCTGGGCGCAGGACTACCCGATCCGTTGGCGGTTTGCGCCGCTTGGACCGTTGGGCCACCACGGCACGTCGCTCGACCGCTTCGTAGAGCACTCACCCGGGATGACGATCTTCTGCGATGCCGACCTGTGCACGGTACGGCGGTTCGACGAACTGCTCGAGACGCTCGCCGAGGGGCCCACCGTGGCGGGTCTGCAGGCTCATTCGTTTTCGCAAGGCAAGAGCGCAGAGGGAAACCAGGGGCTTTGGCGCCATCTGTTCCGGGAGGCGGGACTGCCCGAGCCCCAACTGACCCAGTCCTATTCGCTCGACATCGAGAAGCAGTGGGGAGAAGGGCCGTCCTACTTTAACTACGGCTTCGTCGCCTTCGACGCCGTCGCCCTGGGCCGGGTCGCCGCGAGCATAAGAGAGGACACGGCGCTCGCCGGGGGTGCGCTCAGAGGCAGCAAATACCAGGGCCAAGTGGGCCTTGCCTTGTCCATGGTCCGGTCCGGCGCCCGCATCGTTCAACTCGGCCACGGGATGAACTGCGCCAACGACGACAGGGTGTTCAAGGCGGGTCTGGAACGGGAAGAGGACATCCGCGCGATTCATTTCCTGAGACGGGAAGAATTCGACCGGCACGACTTCCTGACAGATCCCGCTGCGTTTTCAGCCTTTCGAGAGCCGAAACAGGGCCGGGTGAACGAAGTCTTCCGCCGGCATGTCTGTTCGCTGGTCGATGAAGGGCCAATCAAGGCCCCATTCGGGCGCTCCTAGGTTAGGCGCCGACAATTGCCAGCCGATCCCCGTCCGCCGTGTCGGGCCGGGACGCCAGTATGCCCTGTCGATGCAGAGTCAACTCGATCTTCCCGGCGATGCGATGGTCCGAGCGCCCCGGCAACAAGGAGCGCCGGAGGAAGACTTCATTGCGCAACATGAACCCGTCGGCGGGCTCAGCCAGGAAGTCGATCCAGTCCTTGGCCGACATCAAGACAGGCAGCGGACGATAGAGATCCAGGTCGAGCCCATAGCCGACGACGCCCACCGGGCGGCCTGCACGCGCGGCATC
>FTHI01001162.1_pt1 | contig 31812 bp, 25 predicted proteins | sample 1640891 | NCBI WGS metagenome assembly FTHI01 (sample SAMEA3914788, study PRJEB12502) | metagenome | biome: forest; material: soil | place: Canada | collected 2011-07-03 | depth 0.1 m
AGCGATTCGAACGCCCGACCCCCAGATTCGTAGTCTGGTGCTCTATCCAGCTGAGCTACGGGCGCGCGCTGGCCTTTCGGCGAAGGCGCGGAACCTAGTCGCTGAGGCCTCAGGATGCAACCTCGGTCGAGAGGGAGAATTAGTCCCGCCCGAACCGCTCGAAATAGCGCTCGATCAGCATCCGGTAGAGCGCGGTCAGGGCCAGGATGTCGGCTGCCGGCGCGTGCTCGTCGACGCCGTGCATGGACTTGCCCACCAGGCCCAGCTCCACCACCGGGCAGAGCCGGCGGATGAAGCGGGCGTCCGAGGTGCCGCCGGTGGTGGAGAGCTCGGGCGTCCGGCCCGTGGCGGCCAGGGTCACGTCCTGAATCAGCTGCACGAAGTCGCCTGGCTCGGTGAGGAAGGCCTCGCCCGAGACCTGCACGTCCATGGCGATGGTCCCGCCTTCGAAGCCGTCCTCGGCGTCCGCGCGCGCCGCTTCAAGCCAGCGGGTCAGGCTGCCCCCCGTGTGGGCGGGGTTGAAGCGGATGTTCAGCCGCCCCCGGGACCGGGCGGGGATCACATTGGTTGCGGCGTTGCCCACGTCGACCGTCACCACCTCCAGGTTCGAGGGCTGGAACGAGGGGTATCCCTCGTCCAGCCGATGGGCCTGCAGCCGGGCCAGCAGCGCGATCAGCGGACGCACAGGGTTGGCCGCCCGTTGGGGATAGGCCACGTGGCCCTGGCGGCCCTCGGCGGTGAATGTGGCGTTCAGGCTGCCGCGCCGGCCGATCTTGACCATGTCGCCCAACGCCTCGGACGAGGAAGGCTCGCCGACGATGCAGTGGTCGATACGCTCGCCCTCGGCGATCAGTGCTTCCACCACCCTGCAGGTGCCCTCGGTCGCGACGCCCTCTTCGTCGCCGGTGATGAGCAGCGACAGCGAACCCTTTTGCTCTTCCGCGGCCGAAGCTGCGGCGATGAAGGCGGCGATGGCCCCCTTCATGTCGGCGGCCCCGCGGCCGTAGAGGATCCCGTCCTGCACTGCCCCGTCGAACGGCCCGTGGCTCCAGGCCGAGGCGTCGCCGGCCGGCACCACGTCTGTGTGCCCGGCGAAGCAGAGGTTGGCGCCGCTCGACCCGCGCCGGGCGTAGAGGTTCTCGATCTCGCCGAACCGCATGCGTCGGCATCCGAAGCCGAGGCCTTCCAGCGCCTGTTGCACCACGTCCATGGCCCCGGCGTCCTGCGGCGTCACTGAAGGCCGCCGGATCAGCGCCTGGGCGAGCTGTACCGGATCGATGGTCATGCCCCCGCGACTAACCCGCCCGGCGCTGCGGCGCAAACCCTTGCCGGGCGCCGCGTTCTTGCCGAAACTGGTCCCATGACCAGGAAGATCGACATCGACGCCGCGCCCACCCGCAAGGGCTCGGCCTATCCCATGCCCTATGACGAGCCCTGCCTGGAGCGACAGCGTTGGCGGCTGGGCGACGCGGCCGGGCTCACCCAGTTCGGGGTGAACTTCCTGCGCCTGCCCGCCGGCGCCTGGTCCAGCCAGCGCCACTGGCACAGCCGCGAGGACGAGTTCATCTACATTCTCGAAGGCGAGGTGGTGCTGGTCACCAACGCCGGCGAGGAGCTGCTGAAGGCCGGCGACTGCGCGGGCTTCAAGGCCGGCGACGAAGACGGCCACCACTTGCAGAACCGCTCGGGCGCCGAAGCTGTGGTGATTGAGGTTGGAACCCGCAACCCCGGCGGCGCCTGCGACTACCCCGACATCGACATGACCATCCCCGAAGGCAAAGGCCTCCACCACCGGGATGGCAGGCCGTACGCGAAGGAGGAGTTCCGAGGGTAGGGGGGCAGCGGTGCAGGGCGCTTGCCGACTACTCCCTCAGCAACTCGTTGATCGACGTCTTGGACCGGGTCTGCGCGTCCACCCGCTTGACGATCACGGCGCAGTAGAGCCCCGGCCCGCCCTCGGCGCCGGGCATGCTGCCGGGCACCACCACCGAATAGGGCGGCACCTTGCCGCGCATCACCTCGCCAGTGGCGCGGTCGACGATCTTGGTCGAGGCGCCGAGATAGACGCCCATGGAGAGCACCGCCCCCTGGCCGACCACCACGCCCTCGGCGACTTCGGCGCGGGCGCCGATGAAGCAGTCGTCCTCGATGATGGTGGGGCCGGCCTGCAGCGGCTCCAGCACCCCGCCGATCCCGGCGCCGCCGGACAGATGCACGTTCTTGCCGATCTGGGCGCAGGAGCCGACCGTGGCCCAGGCGTCGATCATGCTGCTCTCGCCCACGTGGGCGCCGATGTTGACGAACGACGGCATCAGCACCGCGTTCTTGCCCACGAACGCGCCGCGCCGCACGATCGAGCCCGGCACCGCGCGGAAGCCCGCGGCCTTGAACTGCACGTCAGTCCAGTCGGCGAACTTGGAGGGGACCTTGTCCCACCACGGCCCCACGCCCGGGTCGCGGTTCAGGTGGGCGTCGCCGCCCATCAGCTCATTGCCGTGCAGGCGGAAAGACAGCAGCACCGCCTTCTTCAGCCACTGGTGGGTGACCCATTCGTCGCCAACCTTGGACGCCACCCTGAGGTGGCCGGAATCGAGGTGGGCGATGGCCTCCTCCACGGCTTCGCGCAGGGCCCCGGTGGTGTGCTCATAGAGCTCCGTGCGGCGCTCCCAGGCGGCGTCGATCTCGCGTTCCAGGTCAGCCACAGTGGTCACGGGCGGGTCTCCTTCAGGCGGGCGCCGGCCAGGAAAGGGGCCAGCGTTTCGGTGCGGTGATGGACGAAGTCGGCGTCCGACAGGGCGGCATGCGGCCCGACCAGCACAGTGGTCATGCCCAGGTCCGCGGCGGGCTTCAGGTTGCGCTCGGAGTCCTCGAAGAACGCCGAGACGAAGGGCTCGACCTTGTGGCGGTCCAGCATGCGCGCGAAGGCCTCCGGGCGAGGTTTGGGGATATAGTCGGCCGAGGCGATGTGGAAGACCGCCTCGAACAGGTGGTCCAGCCCCAGGTGCTCCAGCACCCGGTCGGCGTGGCGCCAATCGCCATTGGTGAACACCAGCCGGCGGCCGGGCAGGCGCTCGATCGCGGCCCTCAGCGCCTCGTCGCGCACCAGGCTGTCCATGGCCACGTCATGGACCTCGGTGAGGAACGGCTCCGGATCGATGCCGTGGTGGGCCATCAGCCCGGCCAGGGTGGTGCCGTGTTCGTGCAGATAGCGCTTCTGCAGGGCCCGGGCTTCGGCGCGCGGCAGGCCGGTCTCGCGCTCCATGAAGTCGGTCATCCGGTTCTCCATCAGCGTGGTGAACTCGGCGCCGGCCGGATAGAGCGTGTTGTCGAGGTCGAAGATCCAGACATCGACGTGCGACAGATCGGGGGCGGTCATGCCCTCACCAGCGTCCCCGACCCGTGCTCGGTGAACAGCTCTACCAGCATGGCGTGGGGGCGGCGGCCATCCAGGATGACCACGGCCTCGACCCCGGCCTCCACCGCGTGGATGGCGGTCTCCAGCTTGGGGATCATGCCACCGGTGGCGACACCGTTGCGGATCATCTCGCGGGCCTCGGCCACGGTCAGCTGCTCGACGCGGTTGCCGTCCTGGTCGAGCACGCCGGGCACGTCGGTGAGCATCAGCATGCGCTTGGCCTCGAGCGCGCTGGCCATGGCGCCCGCCACGGCGTCGGCGTTGATGTTGAAGGTCTCGCCCTCTTCGGACACGCCGATGGGGGCGATCACCGGGACGTAGTCCTCCTGGGCGTGGATCAGGGCGTTGATGATCTGCGGATCGACCTTCTTGGGCTCGCCGACGAAGCCCAGGTCGATGGTCATCTCCAGGCTGGTCTCGGGATCGCGCTTGGACTTCAGCGCCTTCTCCACCGTGATCAGCCGCGCGTCCTTGCCCGAGAGGCCCACGCCGCGCACATCGGCCTCGCGGCCGGCGACGTTGATGAAGTTGACGATCTCCTTGTTCACCGCGCCGGAGAGGACCATCTCGGCCACCTCCATGGTCTCGGCGTCGGTGACCCTCAGGCCATCGATGAACGTGGATTCCACTCCCGAGCGCTTGAGCATCCGGCTGATCTGCGGCCCGCCGCCGTGGACCACCACCGGATGGATGCCCACCAGCTTCATCAGCACCACGTCGGCGGCGAACAGGCGCGCCACCTCGTCCTCGCCCATGGCGTGGCCGCCGTATTTGATGACCACGACCTCGCGATCGTAGATCTGGATGTAGGGCAGGGCTTCGGCCAGGGTCTTGGCCGCGGTCCAGCCGGCGTCCTCTATGGCGGGGGTGTCATCCATGGGCCGCGCGAATAGCCGACGGGGAGGGGGAAGTCAGCCCCTAAGCTTCCACCGCCTCGCGCGGCTGTGCTGGCGTCTCGATGGCGTAGGCCCTCAGGAACACGTCGACCGCCGCGTCGGCCACCGCGCGGATCTGCTTTTCGGAGGCGCCGTCGATCACGCCCAGCAGGCGTTGCTGGAACAGGCCCGACTCACAAAGGCCCTGGACCTGGGTGGCGGCGATCCAGGGGTCCGCGCGGCGCATGCGGCCCTCGTCCATCGCCTGGGAGAAGAACTCCGCGATCATCCTCAGGCACTCGCCCGGGCCGCGCTCGTAGTAGAGCTTGCCGACGCCGCTACGGCCTCCGTCGGCGATGACGATGCGGCGGAACTCGGCGATGCCGGCCTCGAACAGGAAGTTCACATAAACCCGTGTCAGGCGCTTCAGGCCGCCGAAGAAGTCGTGCTGGTGGGTCACCTCATGGAAGGTCTCGCGCATGTCGCGCGCGCCCATGAGCATGATCTCCAGGAACAGGGTCTCCTTGTTTTCGAAGTAGCCATAGACCGTGGCCTTTGAGCCGCCGGCGCGCGACGCGATCTCCGACATGGTCGCCGCAGCGAAGCCCTTCTCGCGGAACACGTCCCACGCGGCGTCCAGGATCGCCTGGCGCTTCTCTTCGGTTTTGACCCGCACGCTTCGCTCCTCTTTCCTGAACCATGTAGTTCACTTTTGGCTTGACGTCGAGCCTTTCGATGATATTTAAACCGTACGGTACGGTTTTGAATACGCCTGCCGCTCTGGAGGATGTCATGTTTGACGCTGAAGCCCTTCCCGCCGATATCCTGGTCCGCGAAGCTCCGCTGGTTCCGGCCGCGCGCAGCCGCAAGACGCTGAAATCCCTGAGCCTCAGGACACGGCTGTTCGCTGGCCTCGCGGCCGCGGTTCTGATCGGCGGAGCAGGGTACGCTGGCGACCGGCTGCTGACCGGCGGCAAGGTCTCCACCGACAACGCCTATGTGGGCGCCGACGTCGCCCAGATCACGCCGCTCGTGGGTGGGCCCGTGCGCGATGTGAAGGTCAGCGACACCCAGGCGGTCCGAGCCGGCGACGTGCTGGTGGTGCTCGACGACACCGACGCCAGGATCTCCCTCGAGGCCGCCCAGGCCGAGCTCGGCCAGGCCCAGCGCCGCGTCCGCGGCTATCTCGCCACTGACCAGAGCCTGGGGGCCCAGGTGACCGCCCGCGGCGCCGACCAGTCCCGGGCCGCCGCCTCAGCCGCGGCCGCCAAGGCTGACATGGAGAAGGCCAGGATCGATCTCGACCGCCGCCAGGCCCTGGTGTCCCAGGGCTTCGTCACCGGCGAGGAAGTGACCCGCGTTCAGAACGCATACGCCAGCGCCGAGGCCAACTATCGCGCCGCCGTTGCCGCCCAGGCTTCCGCGGCTGCCACACGCAGCGCCGCCGTGGGTTCGCTGGCCGCCAACGCCGCCATGGCCGCGGGCGTCTCCATCGACGCCAATCCCGAGGTGGCGGCCGCCCGCGCCAAAGTCGACCAGGCGAAGCTGGACCTTGAGCGCACCGTGATCCGCGCCCCGATCGACGGGGTCGTGGCCAGGCGCAACGTCCAGGCCGGCCAGAAGGTCGCCGCCGGCGCGCCGCTGATGCAGGTGGTCCCGGTGGGCCAGGCCTACGTCGACGCCAACTTCAAGGAAGTGCAGCTCCGGAAGGTCCGGATCGCCCAGCCGGTGACGCTCAAGGCCGACCTCTATGGCGGCGGCGTGACGTACCACGGGACGGTCGAGGGCCTCGCCGGCGGCACCGGGGCGGCCTTCGCCCTGATCCCGGCCCAGAACGCCACCGGCAACTGGATCAAGGTGGTCCAGCGCCTGCCGGTCCGCGTCGCCCTGAACCCGGTCGAGCTCAAGGCCCACCCGCTCCGCGTCGGCCTCTCGATGAAGGCCGTGATCGACACCGCCAGCTGAGGACACAGACGTGGACGCCTCTCAAACGCCCCGGCCGCTCGCCGGCGCAGCCCTGTGGCTGTCCGCCCTGGTTCTGGCGGCCGGCAACTTCCTGGTGGTGCTGGACACCACCATCGCCAACGTCTCGGTGCCAAATATCTCCGGCGGCCTGGCGGTCTCGTCGAGCCAGGGCGTCTGGGTGATCACCTCCTATGCGGTGGCCGAAGCGGTGACCGTGCCCCTGACCGGCTGGCTCGCCGGGCGCTTCGGCGCGGTGCGGGTGTTCGCAGCCGGCATGATCGGTTTCGGGATCTTCTCGGCGCTCTGTGGCTTCGCGCCCTCACTGGCCATGCTGGTGCTGTTCCGCGTGCTGCAGGGCGTCTGCGGCGGCCCTCTGATGCCTCTGTCGCAGACCCTGCTGCTGAAGATCTTCCCGCAGAGCAAGGCCGCCGCGGCAATGACGATCTGGAGCATGACCACGCTGGTGGCGCCGATCCTCGGCCCGATCCTCGGCGGCGTGCTCTGCGACGGGCTCGGCTGGCCCTTCATCTTCTTCATCAACACCCCGATCGCCATCGTCTGCAGCGTGCTGGTCTGGCGCATGTTGCGTTCGCACGAGACGCCCACCGCCAAGGCCCGGATCGACTTCGTGGGCCTGGGCCTGCTGGTGACCTGGGTGGGCGCGCTGCAGGTCATGCTCGACCTCGGCAAGGACCGCGACTGGTTCGCCTCGCCGCTGATCGTGGGTCTGGGGCTGGTCGCCCTGATCGGCTTCATCGCCTTCCTGATCTGGGAGCTCACCGAGAAGCAGCCGATCATCCCGCTCAGGATCTTCCTCAACCGCGGCTATGCGGCCAGCGTCCTGACCATCGGCCTGGGCTTCGGAGCCCTGATGGGGGTGATCGTCCTGACCCCGCTCTGGCTGCAGCAGAACATGGGCTACACCGCCACCTGGTCGGGCTACGTCACGGCCCAGACCGGCATCCTCGCGGTGATGGCCGCGCCCTTCGCCGCGCGGCTCTCGGCCAAGATCGATCCCCGGCTCCTGGTGGCTGCAGGCCTGTCCTGGCTGGGCTTCGTCGCCCTCCTGCGCAGCCAGGCCGTCACCGAGATGACCTTCGGCCAGATAGCGCCGCTGCTGCTGCTGCAGGGCATCGGGCTGCCCTTCTTCTTCGTACCGCTGTCGACCCTGGCGCTGTCGAGCGTTGATCCCAAGGACACGGCCTCGGCGGCCGGGCTGATGAACTTCGCCCGTACGGTTTGTGGCGCCTTCGCGGTTTCGATCGTCAACACGGCCTGGGAGAACGGCGCCAGCCGCGAGCACGCCAGCCTGTCGGGCCTGCTCAACGGCGCTCAGGCGACCATCGAGCGCCTCGGCCAGTCCGGGATGAGCGTTTCACAGTCCACCGGCATGGTGGACCAGATGGTCCAGACCCAGAGCGTGATGCTGTCCACCAACACGGTGTTCATGGCCATGGCGGCCCTGTTCGCGGTGGCCGCCCTAGCCATCTGGATCGCTCCCAAGCCCGCCCGGCTGGTGGACGCGACTGGCGTGCACTAAAGAGCGCTGCCAAAATATGCGCTTGTCCTTCCCCCTCGAGGGGGAGGGATCAAGGGAGGGGGGCCGCCATCAGCTGGCCGCGGCCCGCTCCACTTCCGGCTCATCGACGGCCTCGGCGCCCCACTGCATGATCTTTGCGATCAGCTGGCCGGGGACGATGGGCTTGGCCAGGACATCGTTCATCCCGGCGGCGCGGCAGGCGGCGGCGTTGTCGGCCTGGACGTCGGCGGTGAGGGCCAGGATCGGGGTGCGGGCGTTCAGCCGGCTGGCGCCGCGGATCACCCGAGTGGCTTCCAGCCCGTCGACGCCGGGCATGCGCACATCCATCAGGATCAGGTCAAAGGGCCGGGAGAGGGCCACTTGCACAGCCTCGGAGCCGCCTTCGGCCTCGTAGATCTCCAGGCCGAGCGGCTCGAGCATCAGCCGGACCAGCTCGCGGTTCACCGCCGTGTCGTCCACCACCAGGATGCGCAGGCTCGGGCAATCGCCGACCTGGGCGTCGTCGCTGCGATAGTCCTCACCCGCCTCGGCGGCGGGCGCCGGGACTTCGAACCAGAAGCTTGAACCCTTGCCGATCTCGGTGTCGACGCCGATCTCGCCGCCCATCAGCTCGATGATGCCCTTGCAGATGGCCAGTCCCAGACCGGTGCCGCCGTGGGTGCGGTTGATGGAAACTTCGGCCTGCGAGAACCGTTCGAACAGTCGGCTGACGGCCTCGGGCGAGATGCCAGCGCCCGTGTCGGCGACCGTCATCCGAAGGCGCTCGGTGGCCCTGTCATAGCGGGTCCTGACTGTCACCGAGCCCTCGTTGGTGAACTTGATGCCGTTGCTCAGGAAGTTCAGCAGCACCTGGCGCAGGCGCGCCTCGTCGCCAAGCACGTGGGCCGGCGCTTCGGGGTCGAGCTCGATCGCCAGGCGCACGCCTTTGGCCTCGGCCTGGATGGCCAGAAGCCCGACGGTGTCTTCCACCAGCCGCTGCAACGCCATCGGCTGGCTCTCGAGGTCCACCTGGCCGGCGTCCAACTTGGAGAAGTCCAGCACGTCGTTGATGATCGCCAGCAGCGCCTCGCTGCCGTCGCGGATACGCCGGATATAATGCCCGGCGTCTCCCGGAAGGTCAGAGCGCTCGCCGATCAGGCGCGAGAAACCGATAATGCTGGTGAGCGGCGTGCGCAGCTCATGGCTCATGTTGGCCAGGAAGGCCGACTTGGCCGCGGCGGCAGCCTCGGCGCGCCGGCGCGCCTCGTCCAGCTCCGCCTCGAACTGCTTGGTCTGGGTGACGTTGCGAACGATGTCGATGAACTCGATCGGCTCACCATGCTCGTCGAACACCAGGGTCGGATTGGTCTCCACCCAGATCCAGTGGCCGTCCTTGTGTTTGGCCCGGTAAGTCGTCGGCTCCGGGAGCCGGGGGATCCGCTCCTCGATCAGCCGGAAGATGCCCTGCATCACTCGCGCGAAGTCCTCGGGGTGGACCATGGCCTGGGCGTTCTGGAGTCTCATCTCGTCGGGGTCGTAGCCAAACACCCGGACCGATGACGGGGAGATGTAGAGAATCTCGCCCTGCAGGGTCGTGCGCGTGATCATGTCCGGCGCGTGGTCGGCCAGGAATCGGTAGCGCTGCTCGTTCTGGCGGGACTTCTCCTCAGTCTCCCGGACTTCGGTGATGTCTGTAAGAGTGCCGAAGCGCGACGTCACGGCGCCGGAAGCGTCGCGTTGGATCTGGCTCTTGCCAGCGACGTAGCGAAGGGTCCCATCAGGGCGGACGATGCGCAGGGTAATGCCCGGATCGTGGTCGCCCGCCAGCGTGTCGAGGTGGTTCCTCAACGGTTCCCGGTCGTCGGGGTGGACCAGGACCCGGCTCTGCTCGAGGGTTGGCGTTCCCATTGCGCGATCAAGACCATAGATCAGGAACATCTGATCCGACCAGATCAGGCGATTGGTGGGATAGTCGAGCCGCCAGTGCCCCGTCAGGGCCAGGCTCTCGGCCATATAGGCCAGGTCATTGGCCTCCTTGAGCTCGTCGCGCGAACGCATCAGCTCGGCTTCCAGCTCCCTGCGCCGGGCGAACACGGCCGCAACCGGGAACGCCATCAGCGTGTCCATCAACAGGTAGGCCTGCAGCCAGAGGGCCATCGCGGCCCCGGAGTGGCCGTTCAGGATCGCAGGAATCCACCCAATGCTGACGAACGCGATCGAGGCCGCGGTGATGAGCAGCATGACCAGGGCCGTGGCGGCGAACTCGAGGTTCATAGCCGCCAGCAGGAGCACCGGCGTCGCCAGCATCATCAGCGGATGGCCAGGGGCCAGGGCTATGACCAGCATGGCCGCCGCGATGACGCCGAGGACGATCATACTACGGCGTGTAGTCAGGCGCGCCGCGGAGAGACCGAGCCTTCTGTCAGTAAGGACCAGCAGCGGCGGGGCGAGCACAAGCAGGCCCAGTCCGTCGGCCAGAGCCCAGGTGCCGAGTCCAGGCATCAACGGGGCGCCCCTGGCTTGGGCCAGCAGTCCGGCGCCCAGAAGGGCGGAGATGCAAGAGCAACCCGCCGCCGTCACGCCGAACACCAGCATGTCGCCGAGACGGTCGATGCGGATCCGCCGCCTCAGCGTCCGGCGCAGGACCGCGGCGCAGGCGAGCGCCTCCACGCCGTTGGCGAGGCCCAGGCCCGTGGCAACGATCGGGGTGTCCCCGGAGACCAGGTTGGCCAAGACGTTGCCGAACAGGCCCGCCGCCATGAGGGCAGGCCAACGCCGCTTGGGCGCGGTCACGAGAAAGGTCAGCCAGAGGGCGTTTGGCAGCCAGATCGGCGCGACGCGGTCCCACTGCTGGTTGAGGGCCATACTCAGCCAGGCCAGGGCGAACACCAGGCCGGCCAGCGACGCCAGCCGCAGCGCCCGCCGCGTCATCGGGCCTGGGCCCCGAAACAGCCGCCTTGAAATCGCCGACGAAAGAGCGGCGCGGCTCGGCAGGCCCAAAGACAAATCCCCCTCAACACTGGGGTCTGACCATACCGTCAGGAGTCTAGGACCAGGTTAACAAGAGCCCGGCAGCCCCGCGCTAGATCGCCACGCAGGCGCTCGCCACTTCGGCCCTCAGTTCGGCGACGCCCGCGCCCTTTTCAGCAGAGGTGGCCAGCACGCGGGGAAAGGCTGCGGGGCGCTTGGCGATGCCGGCGAGGGTCGCCCGGACGGCCGCCTCGACCTCGGAGGTCTTGAGCTTGTCGGCCTTGGTCAGCACCACCTGATAGGAGACGGCCGCCAGGTCCAGGGCGTCCATGGCTTCGTGGTCGATGGCCTTGAGTCCGTGTCGCGCGTCGATCAGCAGATAGGCCCGCTTCAGGTTGGGACGGCCGCGCAGGTAGGCTCGGCCGAGATTCTGGAACTTGCGCACGACGGTCCGCTGTGCCTTGGCGAAGCCGTAGCCCGGCAGGTCCGCCAGCCGGATCCTGGTGTCGACCAGGAAGAAGTTGACTTCGCGGGTGCGCCCGGGAGCTGTGGAGGCCCGCGCCAGGACCTTGCGCCCGGTCAGGGCGTTGATCAGCGAAGACTTGCCGACGTTGCTCCGTCCCGCGAACGCCACTTCGGGCAGGTCCGGCGCCGGGAGCTGGTCCATGGCCACCGCGCCCATCAGGAACTCCGCCGGCCGGGCGAAGAGCACGCGGGCGGCCTCAAGCTCCTCCTCGGAAAACGGCTGATCGCCTGGGCCTGCCGACATGCTCATCCGGTGGGCTTGAGCCTCGTGCTCAACTTGCCCAACAGGCTGTCGATGGGATTGCTCACCTTGAAACGGCGCATGATCACGTACTGCTGGCCGATCGACAGCACGTTGTTCCAGGACCAGTAGATCACCAGCCCGGCCGCGAACTGGGCCAGGCTGAAGGTGAAGATCAACGGGAAGAACTGCATGATCTTCTGCTGGGTCGGATCCATGCCGGTGGTCGGGGTCATGGCCTGCGACAGCCACATGGTGAAGCCCATGAGCAGCGGCCAGACGCCGATGTGCAGCTGGCCGGCCAACAAGGCGCCGATGAAGGGCGCGTGGGCCGGGTCCCATGGGATCAGGCCGAACAGGTTCCAGATCGTCGTCGGGTCCCTGACCGACAGGTCGTGAATCCAGCCGAAGAACGGCGCCTGCCGCATGTCGATGGCCATGGCCTGGGTCTTGAGCAGCGCCCAGAACACCGGGATCTGCACGATCAACGGCAGGCAGCCCATGAACGGATTGATCTTCTCGCGCTGATAGAGCGCCATCATCTCCTGCTGCTGCTTGGCCGCGTCGTCCTTGAAGCGGGTCTTCAGCTTCTCGAGCTCGGGCTGGACCTTCTTCATCTTGGTCATCGACTCGTAGCTCTTGTTCGCCGGCCAGAAGAACAGGAGCTTCACGCATACCGTCAGCAGCAGGATCGAGAGGCCGAAATTGCCGATGTGGTGGTAGAAGAACTCCAGCACGGTGAAGATCGGCCGGGTGAAGAACCAGAACATCCCCCAGTCGATGGCCTTGTCGAAGTCTGGCGCGCCAAGCGAACTCTGGTACCCCTTCAGCACGGTGAACACCTTGGCGCCCGCGAACAGGTGGCTGGTGAAGCTGATCTGGCGTCCGGGTGGGATGACACGGTTCTGGCCGAGGTAGCTGGCGTCGTAGATGTCCACGCCCTGGGATGGGGTTACCCGGAAGGTGGCCTTAATCGGCTCCTTCTGATCCGGGATCAGGGCTCCAAGCCAGTACTTGTCGTTGATGCCCAACCAGCCGCCGGTGGCGGACTGGTCGTATTGCCCATGCTTCTTCCAGTCGCGGTACTTGTGCTGCTCGAAGGTCCCGCCGAGCACCCGGGCGGCGCCCTCGGCGACATAGGCCCCCTTGCCGAGCTCGGTGGGAAGTCCCTGGCGCTGGACCGTTGCGTAGGGCGCAAGGCTCACCGGGGCGGCGCCGGCGTTGGCAACCGCATCGGTGATGGTGAAGACGTACTTGTCATCCACCACGATGGTTCGGGTGAAGTTGAGGACCTGGGGCGACTGATAGGTCAGCACCACCGGCGCGCCGGGCGCCAGGGTCGAACCGCTGGCCAGGGTCCAGACGGTGTCAGGGCCGGGCAGGCCGGGCAGGTTGGCCCCCAGCCAGCCGAAGTCGGCGAAATAGGCCTGGGCTGCGCCCTCGGGCCGGAACAGCTCCACCAACGGGGAATTGCGGTCGATGGACTCGCGATAGCCCTTGAGGAACAGGTCGTCGATGCGTGCGCCCTTGAGGGCCAGCGATCCTTGCAGGCTCGGCGTATCGATGCGGACCCGCGGGCTTGCCGCCAGCGCCTGCTCGCGAGGGACCGTCAGCACCGCCTGCGGCGCGGCGATCCCCCCGGGTCCCGAGGGCGCCTGCGCCTCGGCCGCGGCATGAGCCTTGGCCTCAGCCTGCTGGCGCTTGGTGGCCGGCGCGACCACCAGAAACTGGTAAGCCACCAGCAGTAGCCCGCACAGGACGAAGGCGAGCAGCATATTCTTTGAATTGTCTTGCATGTGGAGGAACTGGACCGGTTCTTGGGGCGCGCGGCCCAGAGCCGGGCGGACCTCAATTGGCGGCGAGGCTTATCAGCGCGCTTTTCATATCGTCAAGCAATCGCAGCCAGGCGCGCGACGTCGTGCCACTCCGGGCGATGAACACATAGTCGCGTCCCGGGGTCCCGTGCAGGGGCAAAAGCAGCCTCGCCGCCTCACGCATCCGCCGCTTGGCGCGGTTGCGCACCACCGCGCCGCCAATCTTTCGCGTGGCGGTGAAGCCGACGCGAATTGTGTCGGGCGCCTCGCCGGGCGCCGCCTGGACCACTACTGCGCCGCGCGCGCAGGACTGGCCCCTCGCCGCGGCGAGGAACTGCGGGCGCCGGGTCAGGCGCTGGATTGGAATGTCAGACTGGCTCATCGACAGGACCGTCATGCGATCCCGCGGGCCCCGACGTCAGGTCAGGCGGTGAGGCGCTTGCGGCCCTGGGCGCGGCGGCGCATCACGATCTTGCGACCGTTCTTGGTGGACATGCGCAGACGGAACCCGTGGCGGCGCTTGCGAACGAGACGGCTGGGTTGGTAGGTCCGCTTCACGACTCGACTCCGGGCTACGCGGCGAGGGCCGCGCAAACGAGCGGCGGTGGATAGGCGAGAGGGCCCAGTGTGTCAACCTGATCTGCAGTCTTCGCAACAAGGCCCGATGCAAAGCCGTCTTCAAATTGTTACTTGAGGTCGCAATCCTGATGGAACAACCTTCAATGGGATAAACGCCCGCGCTCACCCCGTCGGAAGTCGCCAGAGCGCAGTCCAGACCGGAGAATGAACCATGGCGCGTCCACCCGAAAATGATCGGAATGACGGGGCTCGGCCTCCAGCCACCGGACCTTGGCCAGCCCGTCCGACCAGCAGGCCCCTGTTCGCTGAACCAGAGCCCACGCCGGACCCCGGCACCTTCAAGGTGAAGCACACCTCCGACACCGCCAGCTATCACGCGATCGATGAACTGAACCGGGAGCACAAGCTTCACCCGCTTCCTTTTCCACCCCCCAGAGGCGGCGCCGAGCCGGTCCTCTCGTTGGCGAAGTCGTTGGGCGGCGATGAGGAGGCGCAGAAGGCCATCGAACGCATCAGTGCGCGAGGAAAGATCGTCTTCCACGCCGGCGGTGACTGCGGCAGCACCTCGGGACCGAAGAACCAGAACCAGATCACCGACAAGCTGCTCGGCGATTTCCACGAGAGTCATCCCGCAGAGCTGCCGCAGTTCGCCCTGCTGCTTGGCGACATCGTCTACAGTTTCGGGGAAGCGAAGTACTATTACGACCAGTTCTATGAACCATACCGTGACTATCCGGCGCCGATCCTGGCGGCGGCCGGCAACCACGACGGCATGCTGTCGCCGGAGACGCACGTCGCCAGCCTGGACGCCTATCTGCGGAACTTCTGCGCCGACGACTTCCGGGTTTCGCCCGATGCACTGACGCTGTCGCGCACGGCGCAGGTCCAGCCCGGCGTGTTCTTCACCCTTGAGGCTCCCTTCGTCAGGATATTGGTCCTGTACAGCAACATGCTCGAAGACCCTGGCGTGATCGCCGACAACGGGGAGCACATCGGCGATTCACAGATCCGCTTCCTCGAGGAGGCCCTGTCGAGGGTAAAGCGCGAGGGATTCAAAGGCGCTTTGCTGTTCGCCCACCACCATCCTCCCTACACCGCCAGCCACGGCGGCTCGCGCCACGGCGGCAGCCCCGACATGTTGGCCCAGATGGACGAGGTCTGCAGGAAAACCGGAGTCTGGCCTCACGCCGTGCTGGCTGGCCATGCGCACAACATGCAGCGGTTCACCCGGTTCAGGGATGACGGAACCCAGATTCCCTACGTCACGTGCGGCAACATGGGCCACAACGTCCAGAGCCTGTCCCGAAAGTCATCCGGGACGATTCGTGTTCCCCAGATCGTGCAGAAGGCGGATCGAGGTCAGGACCAGGTGGTGTTCGAACGCTACGACGACATCAACTATGGCTATCTCCGCGTCGTCGTCACCGCAAAGCAGTTGCGGATCGAGTATCACGCGGCCAGCGACGGGCCGCACGTGAAGTCGCCCGACGATTCCGTGACGATCGACATCGCGACCCGCAAGATTGCGAAGTTCGTTGCGCCGGACCTGGGTCGTCCGGACGACGTGCTTAAGGCTCGCGCCTTGCGAGGCCGCCGGCACATCGCGATAGACGCTATCTGACGTTCGGCGAGGCCGACACCGACGTAACGCTTGCAATCACGCCTGCGGCGATGCCGCCCGGGCGGACGCTGGAATGCGGCCCTGGAGGCCTTCGCGGACCAGACCGGCGATCTCGCGGCAGGCCACGTCGGCGGCGGGCACCGCGCCAGTGAAGGCGGCGAAGCCGTGCACCAGGTGGTCATAGCAGCGGTAGACCAGCGGGGTCCCGGCGTCGCGCAGCCGGCGGGCATAGGCCTCGCCCTGATCGACCAGGGGATCAAAGCCCGCGGTCACCACCACGGCGGTGGCCAGGCCGGAAAGGTCGGTCGCCTTCAATGGCGAGACCCGCGGGGTCGCAGGGTCATCGTCGGGGGCGAGGAAGCGGTCACCGGCCCAGGGCTCGGCGTCCTGCGCTGGCATGGAGGCGTCGGCATAGTCGGCCATGGACAGGCTGTCGCTCGACATGTCGACCCAGGGGTAGATCAGCAGCTGCAGGGCAGGCTGAGGCTCGCCGAGCCGGCGAAGCTCCTGGCAGAGGATGGCCGCGAAGGCGCCGCCGATGGATTCACCGCCGATGGCCGCGAAACCTTCCGGAGCATCGAACCGCCCGGCGTTGTCGCGGGCCCAGCGGTAGGCCGCGGTCACATCATCGAGACAGGCCTGGAAGCGTCGCTCGGGGGTGGGCCAGCAGGGGACGGCCAGGATCGGCGTGTGGCCACAGCGGGCGAGGATGCTGCAGAATGGATCGCAGGCCTCGAAGCCCTCGTCCAGCCCGTCGCCGCCGTAGGCATAGACCAGCATCGGCATCTGCGGGTCCTGGTCGGCGTGGCGATACAGCCGCGCAATGATGGGGCCGCGCGGGCCCTCGATGGCGATGTCCTCTTCACGGACGCCCGGTTCGCTGCGACCAGCCACCAGCGACATGTGTTGGGCGCGGGTTTCGCGGGCCTTCTCTTCGGACAGGCCTTCCACCGAGGCGTAGTGTCGGGCGGCGTGGATCAGGAACTGGAACCGGGGCTCGAGGGTCCGGCCGCCAACGTAGACCGCCCGTCCGCCGGACGCCGCCCGCAGCACCGGGCGAGGCAGGGATAGCACCGCCTTGAGCAGCTGCTTCTGGATGGCGGGATCGGCCATGACCGATTGGAGCTTTCGATTCCCAGCGCTGGACAAAGCAGAACCCTATTTTCAGGCAACGGCAAGAGCCGTCCATGGTTCCGCGATCACGTCGGGCCGCCTCCTGGGCGCCAGACCCGACCGAGGACGTCCGTTCTGATGCAAAGGACGGGCCGGCTCACCGGCGCCAGCTCACACGCCGCCAGCGGGGTCCTTGGAGCAGGTGGCGAGGCACTGGGTCCAGGCGGGCGAGCACTCCTGGGCCCCCTCAGTGGCGCTGCACTGGTAGTAATCCCGTGCGCAGGACTGTCGGCATCGACCGTCGCCGTCGCCGCTGACGAGGCCGCCGAGGCGAGGCGCGATGTCGAAGGTGAACCGTTGGGTGCTGTCGGGCGCCTGAGAGTAAAGCGGTCCGGAGCGGGAGGGGGGCGGCGTGATCGGCGCCGGGCTCTCCGGTCCTCGCAGGGCCGGCGCCGGCGGGGTCCGAGGCGCCGCCGCCATTGTGAGCAGCGCCAGAGGCGCCAGCACGGCCGCCAGGCCCAGGGGTCTCCGGATCGGCATGTCTCCATCCAGACCTGGACCGATTAACCCCTGGTTAACCATGACGAGACGGCGTCAGATCGTCCCGGATTGAACCAGTCGGGCGGCCCAGGCGATCTTGGCGAGGGCGAGCCTGGCGTTCTGGATGACCGCCGCAGCGGCTTCGGGGCCGCCGGCGCAGGCCTCGGCGATCTGCCGTGCGCCAAGGCAAAGCCTCAGGGCGGTGACCGGGACGCCGTCGCGAACGCCGGCCGTCACCGGCTGGCCAAGTTCGACGCGCCGGCTTGAGGCGGCCCTGACCTGGGGATCAGCGCTGCACACGGCCAGCGCGCTCAGGTCCTCCCTGACCAGGCGATGGACCTGGGCGGTCTCCTCCAGCGACAGCCAGGGAAAAGCGCCATAGGGCTCCAGCCGCCGCAGCCGGAAGGGGAAGATCGTGGCCAGGTCGTCCCAATCGCCGCCGACGCCGGGTCCCCGCTCCAGCGGCCGGCCTTCCAGGGCGTCAAATGCAGGATGCGCGGCGACGGCGGCGTCCGCCGTCTTCGCGAACTGGCCGACGAAGGCTCGGACCGAGGGCTCGGGCAGGGCGCGGAACCGGCGCAGCTCCGCCAGGGCGGCCTCCCATCGCAGCAGCAGTCCCAAATTCACCGCCGGCTGCAACTGGGCGCGGGCCGTCCAGCCCTGCGGCCACTCCGCCCGGGCGGTCCATGCCCGCAGGCGGGCGGGCAACACCCGGCGGGCGAGGGTCTGCGACATCTGGGACGGCACGAGCAGAGCGCCGGAGAAGGCGGGTCCGGTCAGGAACTTCGAGCCTGTCACAGCCACCAGCCAACCCTCGCGGAGATATGCCTGCAGCGTGCGGGGAGACAGACGGGTCTGGCACCCGTCCACCAGAACGGTGATCTGGTCCGGGTGGAGCCGGGAGAGCCGGCGCGCGAGCGCCGGACTGGGGGTGATGAGGCCGGTCTTCGAAACGTCGGTGACCACCAGCAGCACCCGCCGGCCGCTGGACGCCGCGCCGGCCGCCATTGCTTCGACCTCTGCATCGACGGCGTCGGGATCGCGCGGGCGGCCGTCAGCGTCGCGGGCAGGAACATTGACGGTCTCGGCCGCGGGCCCGCCGGCGACGAAGACGCCGTGCTCCGAGACGTCGCCCAGGGGCGCGGTGGCGCTGTACCGGCGGCCTTGCAGGGCGGCTGAAACACCACTGCCGGTCTCGGCCTCCTCGGAGATGATCGCGAGGGTCGGACGGGACGGGTCGCTGCCCACCAGCTGAGCGGCCAGCATGTGCAAATCGGTGCCGGATGGCGACATCAGCACCTCGACGCCCGCCTGTTCCAGCCCCCAGAGGCCCAGCAGCTCGCCCCGGATCCGCTCCAGTTCCTGCTCATAGACGGCGCCCGGAGCGGCCCTGTTCAACGTCCAGCCCAGCCGATCGCGCAAGGCGTCGGCCGCCGCGTAGGCGTGGTCCGAGATCGTCGAGGCTGTCGACGAGCCGAAGGCCAGGAGGGCGTCGTCTGGGTGCGTCGCACAGCCATAGCGGTTGGTCTGCGCCGCACCCTCGAGCCGGATCCGCTGGTCGCCCCCTTCGGCCAGAAGGCGGGCCGTTCCGGCCAGTAGTCCGCCGCCATCGGCCCTCGCCTCAGCGGCGTGGTCTAACTGGGCGGCGAAACCGTCGGCGCCAAGGGACATGGGGTTACAGGTCTCGACACGCCACCGGCCCTCCCGGCGGAACCAGACAAGCGTGCGTCCATCCCAATTACGATTGGTTAACCGCGGGCGCGGGCCAGGGCGACTTCCGACTGGGGACCGGCGGCGGCGGCGTGGAGGAAGGCTTCGAAGGCGTCGAAGACCTTGCGCATCTGTCGCTTCTTATAGGGGTAGAGGTCCGCCGGATCGAAGTCATGGATGATCATTGCGACGTCGGCCTCGAAGATCAGCAGCGATCCGTCCTTCAGTTCGGCGCAGTCGATGGCGAAGTAGTCCAGCTCCACCCGGTCGACCAGGTCGCGGAAATTGGACGCGTGCCGGTGGGCGAAGTCGCCGTCGAAGGTCTCCATGGCCGCCTGTTCCTGGGCCCGCTTGGCCTCGCTCTCGGCCATGCCGGCGTTCAGGTAGTGCACCATCCAGTGCTCGCTGACCGCCATGTGGCAGAGGAACGGGCGGCCACCCAGGAAAGCGATCCGGTACTTGCGATAGAGGCCGTCGTCACCGGCGTAGTCCACGAACGGCGAGACATAGAACAACGCCGCGGGCTCTTCATCCAGATAGGCGCCCAGCGCGTCCCGATCCACGATCCGTTCAAGCGCTTTGCCGGCATGGGAGCCGACGGGCCGGATGATCACCGCCGCGCCGTCGGCGAGGAATGAGCCGCCCTGGGCGCGGTCCTGCACCACCACCGCAAGCGCTTCGCGATCCACCCGCACGGTCGGCGGACAGACGACGCCCGGCGCATCGGCCAGACGGTGGCACAGCCGGTCCCGGGCAAGCTCGAGCACGCGCGAGGCTCGGTTGACGATGGGACGCGGGAGCAGGTCCTCCACGGCCGCCATCTGGTGGAGCAGGGGACGCGCCTCGTCGGACTCGCCGACGGCCATGAACACCAGGTCGTGGTCGGCGATCGCCTCGGGCCAGGGCCGGTCGACGCTGAGATAGGCCTTCACCACCTCGACGCCGCGGCCCTCCATCATCAACTCGAAGGGCGTGTTGGCCATTAGGTCGCCGGCCGTGGTCAGGGCCAGCAGTCGCAGACTGGGCGGGGAGGAGCCGGGCTGGCGATAGGTCGAACAGGCCTCCAGCGCCGCCTGTTGGCAGAGCATCGCCCGTTCCTTCTCGCCCACGAGCTGGAACAGGAGGCCAAGCTCCAGGAGCCGGCCCTCGTCGCCCTCGCCTGAACCCAGGGCCCCGAGCCGCTCGGCGATGAGCGGCGCCAGCGGCGCGCCCTCGAAGGCGGCGCGGATGAAGACGCCGGGATCGACCGTCGTCACGGTCCGCAGGCTGGGATCGATCCTGAAGGGAAGCGGCATCTAGGACTTGTCCATGGAGGCGCTGAGCCTTCGGCCCAGAGTCAGCACCGAGTCTGCGAGCATATCCAGGTCCTCCGGACGGGTGCGGTGGTTGAAGATCGCCGCGCGGATGGCGAGGCGCCCGTCGATGACGGTGGTGGAGGGGGCAGCGACGCCGGACTCTTGCAGCTCGACCACGATGGCGGCGTTGAGCTCATCGCTGGAGGGACCCCGGAAGCGGAAGCAGACGATGTTCAGCTCCACCGGCGCCAGCCGCTCGAGCTCTTCCTCGCAGTCCACCCTGTCGGCGAGGCGCTGCGCCAGGGCGCAGGTCTGCAGCATCATGGCCCCCAGGCGCTCGGTCCCGTAGGCCCGGAGCGTGAACCACACCTTCAGCGCCCGGAATCCCCGCGACAGGTCCGGCCCGAAGTCGCAGAGCCAGGGCGCACCGGCGGCGAGCCCCCGGGCTTCCCTGCGCAGATAGGGCGCGGGAGAGGTGAAGGCCGCCGTGTGTCGCTCAGGATCCCGGACGATGACGAAGCCCGCGTCGTATGGGACCTGGCCCCATTTGTGGAAATCGAGCGCCACGGAGTCGGCCCGCGACAGGCCCGCGAACTTGGGGGCCAGCACCGGCGACATGACCCCCAGGGCCCCGCAGGCGCCGTCGACGTGGAAGTGCAGGCCCTCGGTCTCGGCGATGCCCGCAAGGGCCTGGAGGTCGTCCACGGCCCCGGTGTCCACGGTCCCGGCCGAACCGATCAGCATGAACGGCCGGCGGCCGATGCGCCGGTCCGCCGCGATCATGGCCGCAGCTGCCGCCACGTCGATCCGGCCGCGGACGTCGGTCTGCACAAGGCGAAGGGCGTCCGAGCCCAGGCCGGCCATGTCCATCGCCCGGGCCAGACAGTTGTGCGCAGCCCGGGACGCGTAGGCGACCAGACCGGCTCCTGTCTCTCCAAGACCCGCCGTGCGGGATTCGGGACCGAGAGCCCATCCGCGCGCCACCAGGACGGCGATGAAGTTGGCCATGGACGCCCCGGTGACGAAGAGGCCGCTCGAACCGGACGGAAGGCCCAGAAGGTCGGCCATCCAGCGGACGACCTGGCGCTCGACGTCCACCGGCGCCTGGTCGCGGCCGCCGAGGTTGGCGTTGAGGGCCCCGGCCAGCATCTCAGCGACCATGCCGACCGCCGTGCCGCCGCCGTGGACCCAGCCGAAGAAGCGCGGATGCAGGTTGCCTGCGCCATGGGGCAGGATCCTGGTCCGGAAATCCTCGTGGATCCGGGTCAGGTCCGTCCCCCGCCGAGGGGCCGGGTCCTGGAAGCGGCGGCGACCTTCGTAGGACTGCCGACGCCAGACCGGCTGCTCGCGGACCGAGGCGACGTGATCGATCATGTCGTCGAGCATGGCGTGGGCCCGGGCGCGAAACGCCGGCCAGTCCTCTGGATCCAGGTCCCTGGTGGTTTCGAGCGGTTCGCTCAGCATGCTCGCCCTTGGTTGGGCCGGAACCGCGGCCAGATTGCGACTCAAGGCGACGGTCCTGATTCGTCTGTGAAATACGCCGAAACGACTCTGACATGCGACTGCTGTGGGGTCGCCAGGACGGGCGGTGGGCGAACGCGAAGGTTGACCGCGTGTTGAGCGGACCCTCGACTTGGCGTTAGATGCCCGCGCCTTCCCATTGGCCGAAAGAAAAAACCCAGATGAAACGCCTGATCCCCCTCGCCGCCCTGTTCGCCGCGACAATTGGTCTCAGCCAGACGCACGCCCAGGAAGCGGTGGTCGGAGTCGCTGACGCCGAGTCCCTGTTCACCAGCCCCGACCCGAAGCTGAACACCAACAAGCAGGCGGCCTACCATATCGAGAAGGACCTGCTCGAAGCCGGCCAGTGGGGTAATGCGGGCAAGTGGCTCACCGACCGCTACATCCAGCACAATCCCAACGCCAAGTCGGGCCTCGCGGGCGTGGTCTATTTCTTCACCCAGGTGCTGAAGGTCCAGCCCAAGCCGGTCCCTGAAAAGACCACGCTGAAGATCGTCTCGGTGGTGGCCGAGGGCGATTACGTGGTCGTCGTCACGCCGCGGGAGATCAAGGACGCCAAGGATCCGTCCAAGAACTACACGACCACCTGGTTCGACATGTGGCGCTTCGTCGACGGCAAGGCCGACGAGCACTGGGACGGCGCGACCAAGAACTGAGGCTATTTCAGCCGCTCGATCAGGGCCTCCGCCGCCGCGGGGGCCCGCACCTTTCCTTCGTGGATGACAAAGGCGAACACGTCGCGGGGCTTGCGCTCCGGGGTGCCCGTGGCGTCGACGGGGTCAAGGTCGGAGGGGGCTCCGCCATCCGACCATGTGCGCAGTCGGTCGGCCCACTGGTCCAGCATCGCCGGCGGATAGGCCGTCGGGATGTCGTCCGATCCGGTCTGGAGCCTGACATAGACGAAGGCGCCGGCGGCATCCCAGATGCCGGGGTAGGTCGCGTGGTCGGCGAAGACCACCGGGACATTGTGCTGGCGCAGCTGGGCGATGAAGGCAGGGCTTCGGAAACTGTCGTGTCGCACTTCAACCGCATGGCGGAGCGTCAGGCCGTCCGCCGCGGCTGGCAGCAGGTCCAGGAACGCGCCGAAGTCGGCCTCGTCATATTTCTTGGTGTTCGCGAACTGCCAGACCACCGGCCCGAGCTTGGGGCCCAGCTCGGTGACGCCCTGGACGAAGAAGCGCCGGATCGACTCGCCGGCGTCCGCCAGGACCTTGCGGTTGGTGCAGAAGCGATTGCCTTTGAGGCTGAAGACGAAGTCGTCGGGCGTCTCGTCGCGCCACTTGGCGAAGGTCGCGGGCTTCTGCGACCCGTAGTAGGTGGCGTTGATCTCGATCGCCGTGACCCGGCGGCTCATGTACTCGAGCTCCTTCTTCTGACTGAGCCCCTCCGGATAAAAGGTCCCGCGCCAGGGTTCGAACACCCATCCCCCGACGCCGATCCTGATCACGCCGCTCATCCGCCACCTCTTCGCCGAGCCCCAACCATAGGGCCGCTGCGGGCCGGGGCTCAACGCCGGCGCGTGATCTTTATGACTCCCTTATGTTGAACCCAGGGCTTCGCTATGGAGTCTTTATTTCGGCGTCCTATAGCTAGCTCGGCGTTCGTTGGGCGCGCCACGCCCGCGGAAGGGCGCGGCTGTTCCGCGCCGGGCTCCACAGATGACCTCCGACAGTCTCCACCCCGACCGCCGCCGCTTCCTCCCGCTGGCGGTCGGCTCCATCGGCGTGGTGTTCGGCGACATCGGCACCAGCCCGCTCTACGCCCTGCACGAGGCCATCGGCCAGGCGGCGGCCGGCGGCCTGACCCACGACGAGGTCCTGGGGGTGATCTCCCTGGCCCTGTGGGCGCTGATCCTGGTGGTCACGATCAAGTACGTGCTGTTCCTCATGCGCGCCGACAACAACGGCGAGGGCGGAGTGCTGTCGCTCATGGCCCTGGCCCAGAGGGCGGTCGGGCGGCGCACAAAGGCGATCTTCATCCTCGGCCTGTGCGGCGCGGCGCTGTTCTATGGCGATGCGGTGATCACGCCGTCGATCTCGGTGCTGTCGGCGGTGGAGGGGCTGCGGTCGGTCCCGGCCCTGGCCAGCCGCGTCACTGAGGCGGTGGTCCTGGAGATCACCCTGGCGATCCTGGTGGGCCTGTTCCTGGTGCAGTCGCGCGGCACCGGCAAGGTGGCCACGTGGTTCGGCCCGATCTGCCTGTTCTGGTTCTTCGCCATCGCCGTGCTGGGCGCCATGGCCCTGGTGCGGGTCCCGGCCATCCTGCTGGCGTTTAGCCCGACCTATGCCGTGGTCTTCCTGGCCCAGCATGGCGTGGCGGGTCTGCTGGTGCTGGGCTCGGTGTTCCTGACCGTCACCGGGGCGGAGGCGCTCTATGCCGACATGGGTCATTTCGGGCGCTGGCCGATCCAGGCGTCCTGGCTCTATCTGGTGCTCCCCGCCCTGGCGCTGAACTACCTCGGCCAGGGCGCGCTGGTGATGGAGACCCTGGCGCGGACCCATGGCCAGACGTTCCAGAACCTCGACTGGTTCTTCCTGCTTTGCCCGCAGGCCCTGCGCATCCCCATGGTGGCCCTGGCGGCCATCGCCACGGTCATCGCCAGCCAGGCGGTGATCACAGGGGCCTTCTCCCTGTCGCACCAGGCCATGCAACTGGGACTGCTGCCGCGCATGCAGATCCAGCAGACCTCCGAAAGCCACGCCGGCCAGATCTACCTGCCCCAGGTCAACCTGCTGCTGCTGATCGGGGTGATCATGCTGGTGGCGATCTTCAAGACCTCCAGCAACCTCGCCCAGGCCTATGGCCTGGCGGTGACCGGCACCATGGTCGTGACCACGTCACTGGCTTTCATCGTGGTTCGTCATCTGTGGGGGTGGAGCCTGCTCAAGACCCTCGCCCTGGTCGCGCCCCTGCTCACCATCGACCTGGTGTTCCTGGGGGCAAACGCCCTGAAGGTGCTGTCAGGCGGCTGGGTGCCGCTGCTGCTCGGCTCGGCCCTGATGGGGGTGATGGCGACCTGGGTGCGCGGCGCCCGCATCGTGTCGGAGAAGACCCGCAAAGAGTCGGTCCCGCTGGACGCCTTCGTCGCCCGCATCAGCGCCCGCCCGCCCGACAGGGTCAGCGGCACGGCGATCTATCTCAGCGCCGATCCCGAGGTCACGCCGGGCGCCCTGCTGCACAATCTCAAGCACAACTCGGTGCTGCACGAGCGGAACATCATCCTCACCGTACGGGCGACCCAGAGACCGCGCGTGTCCGACGACCAGCGCTGTGTCATCGAGCCCCTGACCAAGGACTTCATCAGGATCGGGCTGAACTACGGCTTCATGGAGCGCCCCGACCTACCCAGGGCTCTGGAGCTCTGCCGCAAACAGGGCCTTGCGTTCAACCTGATGGACACCTCGTTCTTCCTGGGCCGGCGCACGGTGGTGCAGGCGACCAAGTCCCCGATGCCCAAGCTGCAGGAACGCCTGTTCATCTTCCTGACGCGCAACGCGTCCAGCCCCACGGACTTCTTCCAGATTCCCCCAGGCCGGGTAGTTGAGATGGGGACGCAGACCAGCGTGTAGAGCGGTCGAACCATATTCGCCTCGCCTGCGCGGCGAAGCGGAGCAGGGGGGACCGCCGAACGGCGGTGGCCACAACCGGCAAGGGCCATACGGAGGGGTATAGTCCTTCCATCGATACGACCTGGGCCAGTTCGGACGCAATCGGCCGTCAGATTAGGTCCAGCACCCTAGCCACGGCCGGCGACTCGACCGCTGACGCGAAGGTCTCGGCGGGCTGAAGATCGATGCGCCGCGCGCTCCGCAGTAGGGTCCGAGATTATCCGACCCAGTTCGTTAACGGCATTTAGGCCCGACAAGCGCCGATCCGCTTGCCTGAAGACTTGGTGCCCTTGGTGTCTACCGACTCGAAGCTGTCTCCATGATACGTCGTGGTTACAACCGTCGCCGCACCGACGCGGCAGGTGGATGCATAGCTGACCTGGCCGCCGATGGCTCTAATATTGGTCAATCTACAAATTGCGGGAGGAATGACGGCCTCCAAATAGGTTCGGATCGAATTGGCGTCACCATTCATCGCATCCGCGTTTCCCTGCGTAATACAGTTCGAGGTGTTGAAGGTTCTTCCCCCAGTTGTCGTCGTTCCGGACCATTGACCAGCACGCATGCGGTCAGCGGCGTTGGCGGGAAACGCAAGACTGACGAACGCGAGCGCCGCCAGAAGGCGAGCAAATCGATGGGTCTTCATGGCTGGATTCCCTAAGACGGCTTTGCTGTCCGGGGGGTAGCGGAATGCCGCCTATCATAGCCCCAACGCTGCCAGGGACCTTTGGTTGCGCGCCTCATCTCTCCTCTCGGGGACCGTTTGAGTTTCGAGACAAGCTCGTTCGCAACGTCATTGGTCTGCACGTCGCCGACCATGTGCAGCCCCACGTCAGCCTCAGGAAGACGTCGCTTCTCAGACCGGGACGTCCACAAACGCGTCCGGCGGCCAAGGCGCCATTAAGTCGGACACCAAGTTGCCCGACATGAAGGCCGGTCTATGGGAGGTCCACCTCAGTCACTCGGATGGGGGCGGCGTCGTCCACTCGGGCCTCACCCAGCAATGCATGGACGCTGCCACCTTAGCCCCGGGCAGGAAAACCGGGGCGGACTTCCTGAAAGCCAACTGCAGCAAGAACGAAACCCGCGGCGGTGGGGGTCGATGGGTGAGCGACACGTCATGCACTACGGGTGGCAGCACTATGACCATCCACAGCGTCATGACCATGGCCAGTGACAACGCCTACCACACCGACTTGACCACGACCTACGACCCACCCACGGCCGGCCGAACACCACGACCACCATGGAGGGCAAGTGGCTCAGCGCATGTAAGGCGACATAGGCCTGGAATCGTCATTACAGCCTCCAGCGGCGGACCTGGCGCTCAATCCAGATGGTGCCGCCTCCCCACTCACATTTTGCCGCTTGGAACGGAGAAACGGAGAAGGAGTGATCCCGCGGGGGCCCCGGACAGGCTCAGCCGGCGAGGAAGCGGTAGCCGACGCCGGGCTCGGTGACGATGTGGACGGGAGTGGCGGGGTCGGCCTCGAGCTTCTGGCGCAGCTGGCCGACGAAGACCCTCAGGTACTGGACATCATGTTCGTGGGCCGGACCCCAGACCCCGGTCAGCAGCAGCTTGTGGGTCATCACCTTGCCCGAGCCCTCCGCCAGCATGGCCAGGAGGTCATACTCCCGCGGCGACAGGTGGACGGGCTGGCCGCTGCGCGAGACCAGACGCCGGACCAGGTCGATCTCGATGTCGCCTGCCGTGATCAGGGGCTCGGCGCCGTCGCGCCGCAGACGATTGCGCATGGCGACCCGTAGCCTCGCCAACAGCTCGCCGACGCCGAAGGGCTTTTCCACATAGTCATCCGCCCCGGCATCCAGGGCGTCGATCTTCTCGGTCTCGCGATCTCGGGCCGACAGGATGATGATCGGGCCGTCGTAGAAGGCGCGCGCCTTGATCAGCGCCTCCTTGCCGTCGAGGTCGGGCAGGCCGAGGTCGAGCACCACGGCGTCCGGCGCCTTGCGGGCGATCTCGCGCAGGGCCGACTGGGCGTCGTCGGCCCTCAGCGGCTCATAACCGGCCGCGTCAAGCGCGGGCCCCAGGAATCGATGGATCTGTGGCTCGTCGTCCACCACAAGCACGCGCGGCCGGTGGGCGCTCACAGCAGGCCCGCCGGGGTCTGCGTCTGCTTTGGCAGGCTGATCAGGATGCGCGTGCCTCGGCCCTCATGGATCGGGCTGGCCGCTGCAATTCTCCCGCCCATGGATTCGACGAAACCCTTGGAAATCGCCAGGCCCAGGCCTGTGCCTTTGCCTCTGTCGGTGGATTCCGCCATCCGCCGGAACTTCTCGAACACCAGTTCGAGTTCCGTCGTGGGAATACCGGAGCCTTCGTCCTCGATTGAAATCACCACGTTGTTGCGGTCCTCATAGGCTGCGGTCTCGATCTTGGTGCCATCGGGGCTGTAGGCGATGGCGTTCTCCAGGATGTTGACCAGCGCCTGTTCCAGCAGGCCGGGGTCGGCCTTCACCATCGTCAGGTTGGAGGGATAGTCTCGATCAAACTTCCGGTTTCCCAGACGCCGCGAAACGCGCTCCATCGCCGCGCGAAGTATGTCGCGAACGTCGATCCAGTCCTTTCGGGTGACCAGGGCGCCGCCTTCCAGCCGGGTCATGTCGAGCAGATCGCCGACATAGCGGTTCAGCCGCTCGGCTTCTTCGCGGATGCTCTCGAGCAGATCGCGCTGGACCCGGGGCGCCAGGGACTTGCCGTAGTCGAGCAGGGTGGTCGAGGCGCCCAGGACGGTGGAAAGCGGGGTCCGCAGGTCGTGGCTGATGGAGTTCAGAAGCGCGGAGCGCAATCGGTCGGAGCGCCGCAGAGCCTCGGCGTCGGCCGCTTCGGCGGCGAATTCGGCCCGCTCCAGCGCTACGGCTCCCTGGTCGAGCAGGGCCTGAACGAAGCGGTCGTCATCGGGCCCGCTTCCGGCCCTTGGCTCCGTCGCGGCCACGCCTGACTGAAGCTTCACCCCGTGCAGTGGCCAGAAGGTCCAGGCGGCGTTGGGTAGGGTGCCGGTGCCCGATCCCGCGACTTCGCCCTTTTCCCAGGCCCACCGAGCGGCCGTGGAGTCGGTCGGGGAAAGGGGTTCAATGGTGGGGGACCCGGCAGCCGGGACGATGTCGCCGTCGCTGGGCAGCATGATCATGGCCTTGGCGCCGATCGCCGCCGCCAGCTGGTCGGCCAGGGCCTGGGCGGCGTCCTGCTTCTTGGCTGTCGCCGAAAGGCTGCGGCTCGCGGCTAGCAGGGACGCGATGGTCGAGGCTCGGCGCGACGTCGCCCGGGCCTGGTCGCGCACCCTGCCACTCAGCCAACCGGTGACCATCGCCACGGCGAAGAACACCACGAAGGTGAGCACATCACCGGGATGGCCGATCCAGATGGTCAGCCGGGGTTCCAGGAAGAAGAAGTTGTAGACGAAGGCGGCCACGCCGGCGGCCGTGATCGCTGGCCAGAGGCCGAACGCCAGGCCGCTGGCCAAAACGCTGAGCATGAAGATCATCGCCAGGTTGGCGCCGCTCTGGAGCTGGTCGATCAGGCCGGCCAAGGCCCCGGCCAGGCCCACGAAGGCGATCGAGGCCAGGTGTTCGCGCCAGTCCAGCCGAAGCCTGACCGGTTGCTTTGGGGGAGGGGCGTTCTCGTGGGGCGCTTCGGTGACGATGTGCAGGGCGGCGCCGCGGGCGCGCCGGACCAGGGCGCTCGCCAACGACCGTCCCATGGCCTCCCGCCAGCGATTGTCCTTGCCTTTGCCGATGACGATCTGGGTGGCGTTGTTGCGCTGGGCGTAGTCGAGCACGCAGGCCACGATGTCGTCGCCGGTCAACACCTGGGTTGCGCCACCCAATTGTTCGGCCAGCCGGAGGGCTTCGTTGAGTCGGGCTGTCACTGTCGCGCCCTCGGGCGGACGGCTTGGCCGCTCGATGTGGATCACCGTCCAGGGTGCATCCATCATCTCCGCCAGACGCCGTCCCGCGCGCACCAGGGACGAGGCCATGGGATCACCAGCCAGGAGCACCAGGATCCGCTCCCCCGCGGCCCACGGACCCTCCACGCCCGCGCGCCGCATGGCGCCCACCAGCTGGTCATCGACGGTCTGTGCGGCGCGTCTGAGGGCGAGCTCACGCAGAGCCGTCAGGTTCTCCGGTCGGAAGAAATTGTCCTGCGCCTGGCGCGCGGTGTCGGGGAGATAGACCTTGCCCTCCTGCAGGCGCAGGCGGAGCTCGGCGGGGGTGATGTCGACGATCTCGATCTCGTCGGCGTCAGAGAGAGCCGAGTCGGGAACCGTTTCCCGCTGGCGCACGCTGGTGATCTTCCAGACCACGTCCAGCAGACTTTCCAGGTGCTGCACGTTCAGCGTGGTCCATACATTGACCCCGGCGGCGAGCAGTTCCTCCACATCCTGCCACCTTTTGGGGTGGCGTGAGCCGGGGGCGTTGGAATGGGCGTATTCATCGACCAGCAGCAGGCCGGGCTTCCTGGCCAGGGCCGTGTCGATGTCGAACTCAAGGAGGGTGCGGTCCTTGTACTCGATCGGCTTGCGGGGAAGGACCTCGAGGCCGTCCAGCAGGGCCTCGGTCTCCTTGCGTCCATGGGTCTCGACCAGACCCACCAGCACGTCCTCGCCCTGGGCTTTCAAGCGTCCGGCCTGATGCAGCATCTCATAGGTCTTGCCCACCCCCGGCGCCATGCCGAGGAAGACCTTGAGCCGACCGCGCCCGGTCCGCTGCGCTTCCGCGAGCAGAGCGTCAGGATCGGGGCGGCGCGGCTCCTGCAGGGTCATCAGGCGCTAGGGTGGGCCTTCGCGAAGGCGGCGTCGAGCGCCAGATTGGTCTTCAGGACGTTGACGTGCGCCTGGCCGATGAAGCCGAGCCATTGGCCTTCGGTGTGGGCCGCGATCAACTTGCGAACCTGATCGGTCGAGGCGCCGCGCTCCTTGGCGATCCGGTCGGCTTGCAACAGGGCGTAGGCCGGCGAGATGTCGGGATCCAGGCCCGAGCCCGAGGTGGTCACCGCATCGGCGGGAATCTCACGCAGACCTGACGCGCGCAAGGCGTCGGCGTCGCCCTTCACCCGCTTGATCAGGTCAGGGTGCAGCGGGCCGTAGTTGGAGCCGGATGACGCTGATGCGTCATAGCCGCTTCCGGCAGCCGAGGGGCGTGGGTGCAGGTACTGCGGCTTGGCGAAGCCCTGGCCGATCAGGGCTGAGCCGATCACCTTGCCGGAGGCGTCCTTGAGCAGACTGCCCTCGGCCTGGAACGGGAACGCGACCTTGGAGACTCCGGTGATCGCCAGGGGATAGACGACGCCCAGGAGCAGGGTGAAGAAGATCGTCGAAACGATCGCCGGTCTGAGTGCTGACAGCATGGCTGATTTCCCTAAAAGGTCGCCTTGAGCCCGACCACGCCGCGTGACCCGTAGATCTTGCCGAAGCTGTGGGTGTCGGTGTCCCAGTAGCGGACATCCACCGCCAGATGCTTGGCAAAGGACCAGGTCGCGCCGAGGTTCCAGGTGGTGTAATCGCCGGGACCTTCGACCTCCTGCCGTCCGAGCGCGCCGCTGAGGCTGACGTTCTTGACGACAGGAACGGCCAGGTTGGCTTCGTAATAGACGCCGGTGAGCGAACCTGGACCGAAGAAGTTTGGCGAGTAGTAGACGGCGGCGCCCAGGGTAGCGGGCCCTATCGGGTGGGACCCCGCCGCCTTGAACTCGAAGTAGCCTTCGTCTGAGCCCGAAGGCTGGCCGGGGTAGGCGTAATAGATGCCGCCAAAGTCGAAGCTGAAGCCGCCGAGGCTAGGCCGGACGCCGCCGTAGAGGTCGACTTCCGCGTCGGTTCCGTTGCCGAACTTGACGTTGGAGGCCCAGACGCCGGCGTAGCCGACGCCATAGGTCAGGTCCGCGCCGCCCTGGACGGCCGGGTCGTAGTTGCCCGTCTGGCTGACGCCGCGGAACGCGTAGTTCGACACAACGCCGACATTGACGCTGACCTGGGGCTTGACCTCCGCCTGCGCAGCGCCGGCGGCCATGGCCAGCCCGACGGCGGTGGAGGCAATGAGGAAGGAGAGTTTCATTGGAGTGGTCCTTTGCGGAACGGCGATCAGGCGAGGCCGACGCCGGAAATGATGAGATCGAGGATCTTGATGCCCACGAACGGCGCGACGATGCCGCCCAGGCCATAGATCAGCAGGTTGCGCTGCAGCAGCTTGCCGGCCCCGATGGCGCGGTAGCGCACGCCCCTCAGCGCCAGGGGGATCAGGGCGCCGATGATCAGGGCGTTGAAGATCACCGCCGAGAGGATGGCGCTCCTGGGATTGGACAGGTGCATGACGTTGAGCGCGCCCAGGGCCGGCAGGGAGACCACGAAGATCGCCGGGATGATGGCGAAGTACTTGGCCACGTCGTTGGCGATGGAGAAGGTGGTCAGGGCCCCGCGGGTGATCAGCATCTGCTTTCCCACCTCGATGATCTCGATCACCTTGGTCGGGTCGGAGTCCAGATCG
>FTHI01001297.1_pt1 | contig 31339 bp, 33 predicted proteins | sample 1640891 | NCBI WGS metagenome assembly FTHI01 (sample SAMEA3914788, study PRJEB12502) | metagenome | biome: forest; material: soil | place: Canada | collected 2011-07-03 | depth 0.1 m
CATCGCCGTCGCTCGTAAGCTCCTCACCATCCTCAACGCCATCCTCAGGGACCGTCGCCCATGGCAAACCGCTTGACCGTCAAGACAGTCGCTCGGGACGGGGCCCGAGGAGGACGGTTAGAGAGGGTGTTACGGGCCGATTTTCACCCTGATCTCCGCTTAGCGCTAACGCTCGACGTGGTCGCGGTAGCCGTTGACGATGGGGTAGCGGCGGTCGCGGCCGAAGGCGCGGGGCCCGAGTTTCACACCCGGCGGGGCCTGGCGGCGCTTGTATTCCGAGCCGTAGAGCAGGCGCTGGATCCGCTCCACCGTCTCCGGATCGAACCCGCGAGCGACGATCTCGTCCAGCGTGGCCTCCTCTTCCACAAGGCCATGCAGGATGCCGTCGAGGATGTCGTAGGGCGGCAGGGAGTCCTGGTCGGTCTGGTCGGGCCGCAGCTCGGCGCTGGGTGGCTTGGTGATGATCCGGCCGGGGATGACGTCCAGCGGGCCGCCGTAGGGCGCGTGCGCGTTGCGCCAACTGGCGACCGCGAAGACGTCCGTCTTGTAGAGGTCCTTCAGGACATTATAGCCGCCGCACATGTCGCCATAGAGCGTGGCGTAGCCCACGGCCATCTCGGACTTGTTGCCGGTGGTCAGCACCATCAGACCAAGCTTGTTGGAGAGGGCCATCAGGGCCACGCCGCGCGCCCGCGACTGGATGTTCTCCTCGGTGGTGTCGGGAGCGCGGCCGGCGAAGGCCTCGGCCAGCATGCCTGAAAAGGCCCCCACGGCCGGCTCGATGCCGATGGTGTCGTAGTCGACGCCGATGGCGCGGGCGCAGGCGGCGGCGTCTTCCAGGCTCTCCGGGCTGGTGTAGCGGGACGGCAGCATCACGCAGCGGACCCGTTGGGCGCCCAGGGCGTCGGCGGCGACCGCCGCGGTCAGGGCGGAGTCGATCCCGCCTGACAGGCCGAGGATCACGCCCGGGAAACCGGACTTGTCCACATAGTCCTTCAGGCCCAGCACCATGGCCCGGTAGAGCTCCTCCGGACCAGAGGGCCATGTCGCCATGGGGGCCTCGGTGCAGACCCAACCGGCCGCGTTCCGCTCCCAGGTCGAGAGCGCGACCGCCTCCTCGAACATGGGCAACTTCATGCAGACCGCGCCATCGGCCTGGACCGCGAAGGAGCCGCCGTCGAACACCAGCTCGTCCTGGCCGCCCACCTGGTTGACGTAGAGCAGCGGCAGGCCCGTCTCGGCTACGCGGGCGCAGACCACGCCCATCCGCTCGTCGTCGGCGGTGCGGCGATAGGGCGATCCATTGGGAACGATCAGGATCGCGGCCCCCTGGGCCTTCAAGCTGGCGCAGGGGATCGGACCCCAGATGTCCTCGCAGACCGGCACGCCCAGCTTGACGCCCCTGAAGTCGAACACCCGGGGCGCGGGGCCTGGCTCGAACACGCGCTTCTCGTCGAAGACGCCGTAGTTGGGCAGGTCCACCTTGAAGGTGACGTCCTTGATCTCGCCATCGGCGATCAGGGCGAAGGCGTTCCGTGGCCGTGGACCGTCGCCGGGCCACAGCAAGGTGATCAGGGCCGGGCAGAGACTTGCGGTCTCCTGCGCCAGCCGCTCCAGGGCCAGGCGGCAGTCGCGGACCGCGGCGGGCTTCAGCGCCAGGTCTTCCGGGGGATAGCCGATCAGGAACAGTTCCGAGAACACCGCCAGGTCTGCGCCCATGGCGTGGGCCTCGGCGATGAGGTCGCGGGCGCGGGCGGCGTTACGGTCGATTGCGCCCAGCACGGGGTTCGCCTGCACGGAGGCGATGACAAGCCGATTGGTCATGAGCATGTTCTAGCGAGGCGTCGAAGGGCGCGCCATGCCGGCGTCAGCCGTCGGCGTCACCTCGTCCCGCCAGCCCGCGATTCAGTCGTCGCGGTGGACCCGTTCGCGCCGCTCATGGCGCTCCTGGGCTTCCAGACTGAGGGTGGCGATCGGCCTTGCTTCGAGGCGGGCCAAGCCGATCGGCTCGCCGGTCTCTTCGCAATAGCCATAGATTCCATCCTCGATCCGGCGCATGGCCTCGTCGATCTTCGCGATCAGCTTGCGTTGGCGATCCCTGGTCCTCAGCTCCAGCGCACGGTCCGTTTCCGACGAGGCCCTGTCGGCCAAGTCGGGATGGTTTTCCGTGTCGGTCTGTAGGTGGGACAAGGTCTCGCGCGACTCGCGCAAGATCTCTTCTTTCCAATCAAGTAGCTTCTGCTTGAAGTACTCAAGCTGACGCTCGTTCATGAAGGCCTCGTCCTCGGAAGGACGATAAAGCCTGTCAAGCACTCGTACCGCGGCCGCCTTCATCGACGCCCTCAAGCCACATCGCCCGCCCCCCAGTGGCGAGCGCGCCGCTTATAGCAGAAACGATTAAGGGTTCAACTAAGCTGAAAACGGCCATTCGGTCGCACCTGCGAACCCCGGTAGCCGGCGCCGCAGACCTGTCAGTTGCGGCTAGAGCGAGCTGAGGTGGTTCAATCCCACCTCAGCTCACTCTAGAGGTCGTCTCCAGCTTGGCGAGCTCGACGACGGCGCGGGTCTCGATCTGGTCGAGCAGCGCCTGAAGGCCAGGGTCCTCGGACCCGATCCGCTGCTCGCGCACGGCAGAGGCGAGGCGGTGGAGCTGTTCCGGCGCAGGGTCGCCGTCGAGCAGGGCGAGCTTGATCTGGTCCAGTCCGTCGAGCAGCCGGCCGGCGCGGGCCACGGCGCGGCGGCGGCGGGCAAGGGGCTCCTCAACCTCCTGCAGGGCGATCAGGGCGTCGACCGATCCGACCGATGATACGCCCGAGGTGCGCGCCACAGAGGTCGACGCCGCGGCCTCCTCGGCGTCAGGCACGGAAAAGCCGCCCTGGGGCGCTCGTCTGCCGCCCTGGCCGACGCCAGTGACTGAAACTCGATTTGCCGCTGTGATCTTCATGGGGCGATCCGATGTCCGAGTCTGGACGTCGCCCCCTTGCCGTAATGTTAATGCCCGGCAGAAGTTGCCCAGGGAGTGCGGGCTGGTTCCGGCCCTGATCGGTAACTTACGGAAAAGACCTGATAATCCAGGCCCGAAAAGCTGGCATGAAGGTCGCAAGCCGATCCCGACCGCTCTGAGTGCGCGGTCTGTCCCGGGGCGGTTGATTCCATGCGCTGTCTGATCCGTACGCTCGCCGCCCTGGCCCTGTGCAGTCTGGGGATCGGCGTGGCCGCTCCGGCCTGGAGCCAGTCGCGGATCAAGGACATCGTCGAGTTCGAAGGCGTGCGCGACAACATGCTGGTCGGGTACGGCATCGTCGTGGGCCTGAACGGCTCGGGTGACTCCCTGCGCAATGCGCCCTTCACCAAGCAGAGTCTCTCATCGATGCTCGAGCGTCTGGGTGTCAACGTCCGCGACGCCGACCTCAACACCAAGAATGTGGCGGCGGTGATGGTCACCGCCCGGCTGCCGGCCTTCGCCGCCTCCGGCTCGCAGATCGACGCGACCGTTTCGGCCATGGGCGACGCCAAGAGCCTGCTCGGCGGCACGCTTCTGGTGACGCCGCTGATGGGTGCGGACGGCCAGGCCTATGCCGTGGCCCAGGGAACGGTGCAGACCGGCGCTGTTTCGGCGTCCGGCGGGTCGGGCTCATCCGTCGTGAAAGGCGTCCCGACGGCGGGGCGTATCGCCGCGGGCGCCATTGTCGAGCGGGAGACTGGCTTCCAGATGGCCAGCCTCGCCCAGCTGCGCATGACCCTTCGCAATCCGGACTTCACCACCGCCCTCCGGATCGCCAGCGCCGTCAACGCCAAATATCCGGGGTCGGCGGTCGCGGAGAACCCCACCATCGTGACCCTGCGTCACCCCTCCGGGCGGGACATGATGGGTTTTATCACCGACGTCGAGCAGATCGCGATCGAGCCGGACGCCCCGGCCAAGGTGGTGATCGACGAGGTCTCCGGCGTCATCGTCATGGGCGAGAACGTGCGCGTCTCAACGGTCGCCATCGCCCAGGGCAACCTGACCATCTCGGTGCAGGAGACGCCGCAGGTGAGCCAGCCGCTCCCCTTCAGCCAGGGCAAGACCACCACCACCACCCAGACCAACATCTCGGTGGACGAGGACAAGGGCAAAGGGCTGGTCATGGTCAAGGAGGGCGCGTCCCTGTCTTCCCTGGTGGCGGGCCTGAACGCGCTGGGTGTCACCCCGCGCGACATGATCTCCATCCTGCAGACCATCAAGGCCGCCGGCGCGCTGCAGGCCGACATCCAGGTGATGTGATGTCGCTCGACGCCGCCCTCGCCACGAAGCTTCCTGCCGATCCAGCAGCGGCGCCCAAGCTGGCGACCCCCGAGCAGCGGAGCCGGATCAAGGGCGCGGCCGAGGCGTTCGAGGCCCAGCTGCTGTCGCTTATGATGAAACCCATGTTCGAGGGCATCTCGACCTCCGCCCCCTTCGGGGGCGGGCAGGGGGAGGAGACCTACCGCTCATTCCTGCTCGACGCCTTCGCCAAACAGACCGCGAAGGCCGGCGGCCTGGGCGTGGCCCAGCCCGTGATGCGCGAGATGCTGAAGCTGCAGGGCCTGCAATGAAGACCGTTCCGGAGCGTTCACGTCCATGACCGAAACAGCACGCGACAATGTCCTGCGCCTGATCACCCTGACCGAGAGGCTGACCGAACGTCTCGCCGGCGACGCCCAGGCCTTCGAGGCCCGCCGCCCCCAAGAAGCGGCTGCGCGTCTGGACGAGACCTCCCAGCTGGCCAACCTCTACCGCCACGAGACCATCCGGGTCCGCGAAGACCCGTCCATGGTGGCTGGCGCGCCGCGCGAGCTGCGTCAGCGTCTCGAGCGGGCCACGGAAGCCTTTGAGGCGGTGCTGGCCCGTCACGGGCGGGCGCTCTTTGCGGTGAAGGCCGTCACGGAAGGCGTGGTTCGCGCCATTGCGGAGGAAGTCGCCAGCACACGCGAGGCGGCCGCCGGCTACGGCCCTGGTGCGCGCACGCAGTCCGTGTCGGCCACGGCTATCACCCTAAATCACCAGGCTTGATCGGCCGTTTGCTCGCCCTAAGACGCGGCCTTGGCGGACGCCGTCGAGGCCGAAGCGGTTGGTTTGTCCAATCCCGACGTCGCGGGCTTGGCGGGCGATGACGCGGGTTCGGGCGGCGGGCCCAGCGGCCCGCCCTGTCCGAGCGGGGGCGTGGTCAGGGCGCTCGCCAGGATGATCCCAGGCTGGGCCCCGGCGGGCGTCGATGGCGGCGAAACGGACGCGTCGGCGAAGGCTTGTCCGTCGGGAAGATCGGCGGGAGGGACATTGATCCGGCTGCCGCCGTCGATGATCGCAGACCGGCCGTGCCCGGAGAAGCGGTAGAAGATGTGCGCCCCGACCTGGGCCACACGCATGAGGCCAGAGCCCCACACGCCGCCCAGGCGCGCCACGTGGAAGTGCGTCGCATCGCCCACGTCGGCCATGACGAAGCCGCCGAGTGCTTTCCCCGCAATGGTCTGGGCCCGCCGCCAGGCCAGCCCTTCGCGCGTCGCGTGGGTGGAGCCGTCGCAGGCGAAGCTGAACTGGCAGGTGCGGCTTTGGGCGCCCTGATAGACTACGCCGCAGACGCTCTTGGGGAAGGCGGGGTGGCGGACCCGGTTGAGCACCACCTGGGCGACCGCGGCCTGACCGTCGGCGCTCTCTCCTCGGGCCTCGTAGTAAACGGCCTGGCTCAGGCAATCGAGCTCGCGGGCGCCCTCCAGCGGGTTTGCCGAAGCCATCCGTAGCGGCGCTGCGGGCAGGGACGGCTGGAGATAGCTGGCGCGCAGCGTCAGGCCGATGGGCGCGCCGCCGTTCGTCGTGCGCTCCAGGCGGGCGGCGAATAGCGCCGCCTCGCGGTCGCGCTGGGCAGAGCCTGCGGCGGTGAACGGATCATGCCGGCGCGCGACAGCCAGCGCCCCGGCGTCCATGCCGGCGATCTCGGATTGAAGCGTGGATTCGGAAAAACCCCCTGCCGCTGCTGCGGCGATACGCACCGCATGAGCGTGAGCGACCGCGGCGCGAGCGGCCCCTCCAGCGAGGTATGATGCACCCAACAGCAAGCCCATGGCCGAGCCGATAGCGACGGCTCCGGCCAGGGCGCGCACGTCGGCGCGCGCCTGACTCTTCATCAACAAAACGATCGTGTCCTATTCGGCGAGGGCGTTTAGCCCCCCGACATCGACGCCCTGCAGGACCCTATAAGCCCTCAGGAACGGAGAATCGGCCGGTTCACGAGTTGGCCGAGCCTCTCAAAACGCTGTCATTGTGGCGCCAATGGGGCCGATTCGCAAGCAGATGCTGCAGTGCATCATTTCTGGGAGGTTATCAGGACGCGTCAGTTCGAGGTGTTCAGCCGCCATTTCCAGGCCCGCGCAGGCGGCCTGGGCCGGCCGTCAGGCCGCGGCGCTGGCGTGTGGAGACGGCCTGGAAACCGCGCGGGCGATCTCGGTGATCAGGTCGGCCGGCGAGATGGGCTTGGCGACCACCCCGTTCATGCCGAGGGCCATATAGGACCGCTTCTGGTGGGCCATGGCGTTCGCCGTCAGCCCCAGGATCGGCGTGGATCCCTTGGCGCCTTCAAGAGCCCGGATACGTCGGGTGGCTTCCATGCCGTCCATCACCGGCATCTGGATGTCCATGAGGATGAGGTCGTAGTCCCGCTCCATTACGGCCTCCACGCCCGCGGCCCCGTCTTCAGCCATGTCGACGTCCATGCCCATGGATTCGAGGATCTTGGACGCCACGAGGCGGTTAGTGGGGTTGTCCTCCACCAGGAGCACATTCAGCCCGCCCAGCGCCGGCGCCGTCTCCTCCTGCACTTGCTCAGGGGCCTGGGCGCGCTCGGCCAGGATCTCGAGCCAGAAGGTCGATCCCTCGCCTTCCATGCTGGCGAATCCGACTTCGCCGTCCATCAGCTCGGCGAGGCGGCGGGTGATCGCCAGCCCCAGCCCGGACCCGCCGAAGCGGCGCGAGGTGGAGCCGTCGGCCTGCTGGAACCGGCGGAACAGGGAGGCCTGGGTGGCCAGCGGAATGCCGACGCCGGTGTCCTCAACCTCGAACCGCAGGCGGAGGCGCGAGTCCCCCTCGGTCACGATCAGCCGCGCCTCCACGTGGCCGGAGGGCGTGAACTTGACCGCATTGCCGATCAGATTGAACAGCGCCTGGCGGACCCTGACCGGATCAGCCATGACCCAGACCTCGCCTTCGGGGCGGAGCGACCTGAGCTCCAGTCCCTTGGCAGAAGCATTGGGGCGCAGCAGCCCGATCACGCTGTCGAGCACCTGGGCCGGATCGGTCGGCTCTGGCGCGAGCTCCAGCCTGCCGGCTTCGATCTTCGATAGGTCGATCACGTCGTCCAGCAATTGAGACAACATGCGTCCGCAGTTGCTCGCCTCGGCCAGGAGGGAGCGACCGTCCTCCGAAAGGGTCTCGCGTTCCAGCAGGTGAAGAACGCCGAGCACGCCGTTCATGGGCGTACGGATCTCATGGCTCATGTTGGCCAGGAACTGGGACTTGGCTTCCGCGGCCGCCTGCGCGGCGCGTTCGGCCTCCACAAGCGCCAGCTCCTGGCGTTTGCGGGCGTCGATATCCATGACCAGGCCGGCGATCTTCTCGGCGACCCCGTCTTCGTCCAGGTGCGGCACCGCGCGTCCGTCGATCCAGCGGACTTCGCCAGTGGGCAGGATGATCCTCCACTCCAGCTGAGACCCAGGTTCGCCGGCTGCTGAGCGCTCGATCGCGGCCTGCACGACCGGCACATCATCCGGGTGGGTCATCGGCCAGACGGTCAGGCTTTCTTCGAACGTCAAGGCTCGGCCGACCACGTCGATGAACTCGGGCGAACACCAGAAGGTCCGTTCTTTGAGGTTGGTCTCGAAGGCGCCCGCCTGTGCGGCGTCCATGGCCAGCTTCAGGCGGTCGGAATTGGTCCTCAGATCCTGGCGGGCGTCGGCAAGCGCAAGTTCCTGCCGTTTGCGCGTGTCGATATCCAGGACCATGCAGCACAGTTTGTCGGGCAGACCGGACTCAGTGAGCTGCATGTCGCCGGAAATGTGGATCCAGCGCGTTTCGCCGGACGGAAGCACGGCGCGCGCCTCGATCGATCCAAATGAGAAGGTCTCGGCCCATCCAGAGAGGGTCTGGCCGAACTGCTCCCGGTCTTCGGGATGGATCATGGGCCAGCAGTTCGAGACGGCTTCCTCAAAGGTCATGGTCCGGCCGGCGATCTCCTCGAACTCCGGAGAGCACCAGAAGGTCTGGGACGTGTAGCTGACCTCCAGCACACCCGCCCGAGCGGCCTTCAGGGCGATGCCGAGGCGCTCGGCGTTGGTCTGGGCTTCCTGCCTCGCCTCGGCGAGCGCGAGCTCCTGGCGCTTGCGCGAGTCGATATCCAGGATCAGGCCGACGATCTTGGTGCGCTTGCCGGCGGCGTTCCGCTGCTGCTCACCGTGGATCTCCACCCACCGGGTCTGACCGGACGGCAACAGGACCCGGAAGTCGAGGGGGGCGTGGCGCGCCTCCGACCAGCTGGCGATGGTCTGCTGAATGGCCGGCTTGTCGTCGGGGTGGCACATCCACCAGGGATCACGCGCGAAACGGTCGAAATCGGTCTCGACTCCGACGATCTCGGTGAACTCCGGCGAGACCCAGATCGTGCGGGTCACCAGGTTCAGTTCGCAACCCCCGGCCCGTGCGGCGCCGAGCGCCAGCCGCAGCCGTTCGGCGCTGGCCTGGGCCTCCTCGCGGGCCTGCATCATCGGGGTGACGTCGTGGCCGTGGACGAAGTAGCATGTCAGCTCGTCCCGCGGATTGTGAACGGGGCGGTATTCGCAGCAGAGCCAGCGCCGGAACCCTTCGGAATCGACGTACTCTTCCTCGTCATTGACGAAGTGCTCTCCTGACGCGGCCCGTTTGTGCAGGTCCACAATGGCGGGATCCAGCCCCGGCCAGGCCTGTTCGACCAGAAGCCCGCAGTCGTCGTCCTGCTGGAGGTTGGTTATCGCGATCCAGCTCGGGCTGGCGGCCAGCAGGCGCCGTTCGGAATCGAACAGAGCCATGGGGACCGGCGCATTGCGCGTCGAGCGCAACAGCGGCTCGGCGCCCGGACTGAGCTGACGGTCCCGTTTCAACTCGGCGCTGTTCCTCGATTTCTTTCATTTTATGAGCGTCAAACGTAAATTTTGCATGGAGTTGGCGGTAACGCGGCGTTCCGTTGGAACCATGACTGAAACGCTACTGGAAGGTCTTGGGGGCGCCGTTCGCTTGACGCGAAAGGCTGGGGCACTACTCCTAGGCGCACCAATTGAAGGGGGAGCGCCATGGCGGATATCCGGTTCGACGGGAAGGTCGCCGTTGTCACAGGCGCAGGGGGAGGCCTGGGCCGCCAGCACGCCCTGGAGTTCGCCCGGCGGGGCGCCAAGGTGGTGATCAACGATCTGGGGGCTGCACTCGACGGATCGGGCGGTTCGTCGGCCGCGGCCGACCAGGTGGTGGCCGAGATCAAGGCGACAGGCGGTGAAGCCATCGCCGACGGTGGTTCCGTGGCCGACGACGCGGGCGCCGCCAACCTGGTCAAGCGGGCGGTGGACGCCTACGGGCGGATCGACATCCTGATCGCCAACGCCGGCATCCTCAGGGACAAGTCCTTCGGCAAGATGGAAATCGCCGATTTCGAAGCGGTGATGAACGTCCACCTGATGGGGACCGTGAAGCCGCTCAGGGCGGCCTGGCCGATCATGCGCGAACAGCAGTACGGCCGGGTGGTCGTGACGACCTCGTCCACGGGTCTCTACGGCAACTTCGGGCAGGCCAATTACGGCGCCGCCAAGCTCTCGCTTGTGGGCCTGATGAACACGCTGAGGATCGAAGGCGAGCGCGACAACATCCGGGTCAACGCCATTTCTCCGGTGGCGGCCACGCGGATGACCGAGCACGTCCTGCCGCCTGCGATCGCCGAACGGCTGAAGCCGGAGTACGTGAGCCCGGGCGTCGTCTACCTGGCGTCTGATGACGCCCCCAACGGGGTTATCCTCACCGCGGCGGCGGGCGCCTTCGCGGTGGCCCGCCTCTATGAGACCGAGGGCGTCTATCTCGGAGAAGGCGGCCTTTCAGCCGAAGAGGTCCGCGACAACTGGGCCCGCATCGCCGATCCCACGGGCCAGCAGTCCTATGCGGCCGGGCAGGAGCAGACCCAGAAGTTCCTGCGCAAGGTGATGGGCCAGTAGCGACGGCTCTGGGTCAGACGGGCGCTACCTGAAGGCTCGCGCCGCTGAGGACCGCGACCACCTGGACCTGGGCTCCGGCGGCGAGCTCGTCCCCATCGGCGAGCTCGGCAGCCCACTCCTTGCCATCGACGAAGACCCGGCCATGTCCGTTCAGGAAGGCGCCTGCCGCATGGCCTTGCCGGCCGATGATGCGCAGATGGGGATCGGTGACGTCGGGTCCCTTGGGCAGGAACGGACTGGGCAGATAGCGGCGGGCCACGAAGGTAGTGACGATGGTCAGGCCCGCGAAAGCCGTGAGCTCCACCGGTGCGCCCAGTCCGAACCCTGAGACCAGGGCCACCACCACGGCGGAAGCGGCCGGCCAGAGCAGGTATCCGGATCCGGTGACGACTTCCGCGGCTAGGAGGATCGCCGCCAGCGCCAGCCAGGCCCAGAACGGATGGTCGAGGTAGAGCTGGATGATGGCGTGCATGGCCTATTCCGTCTTCGGGACTGCAGGCGAGGGCGGCGGCGGACGGCGGGGCGGAGCCTGAGGCGGCTCGGCGCGGGGCTTCGGGCCGGTCAGCAGTTCCTGGATACCGCCAAGGGTCCCGACCAAGGCCGACATCTCCGCCGGGACGATCACCGTCTTCTGGTTGGGCGACTCAGCCAGCTTGCCGAAGGCCTCCACATATTTCTGGGCGACGAAGTAGTTGATTGCGTTGACGCTCCCGGCCTCGATGGCGTCGGACACCACCTGGGTGGCCTTGGCTTCGGCCTGGGCGGCCCGCTCGCGGGCCTCGGAGTCGCGGAAGGCGGCTTCGCGCCGGCCCTCCGCCTGAAGGATGGCGGCTTGCTTGGCCCCTTCGGCGCGGGCGATCTGGGCCTGTTTGTCGCCATCGGCTTCGGTGATCAGCGCCCGGCGCTCGCGCTCGGCCTTCATCACGCGGGCCATGGCGTTGGTGATGTCGGGCGGCGGCTGCAGGTCGCGGATCTCGATCCGCGCGACCTTTACGCCCCAGGGACCTGTGGCGGCGTCGATGACGGTGAGCAGGCGGGTGTTGATCTGGTCACGCTGGGACAGCACCTCGTCCAGCTCAAGGGACCCCACCACGGTGCGCAGGTTGGTCATCACCAGCTGTGTGATGGCGCTGTTGAGGTTGGCGACGCGATAGGCCGCGGCGGCGGCGTCCATCACCACGATGAACACGATGGCGTCCACCTTCACCCCGACGTTGTCCTTGGTGATCACCTCCTGGCTGGGAACGTCCAGCACCTGCTCCATCATGTTGACCTTGCGGCCCACGCCTTCGATGAAGGGGGTCAGGATGGTGATCCCGGGCTTGATGGTGCGGGTGTAGCGGCCGAAGCGCTGGACGGTGAATTCAAAGCCCTGCGGAACGATCTTGATGGCGCCCAAGAGGACGACGAGCGCCAGCAGGACGAAAACGGCGGCAATGACGGCAGGCATGTTCGGCGTTTCCCCAGGCTCTGCCGGACACTACCCCGGGGGGGCGCGCGCGGCTATGGCGTTCCCAGGTTGTCGGACAGAGAGCGTCCGCGAAGGGCGATACGCGCCGCCTCCGCTCGCGCCGCCGAGCTGCACGTCGGGAAGCTGGCCTTGGCGCCGTTGAATCCTGTGTTGAAGGAAAGGGTGAGCCTAGCCTTGAGCGGCTCGTCGGGCGCCTCGACGTCCAGGACCCGCAGCATCCGCGAATACCAGTACTGGTCGCCAGCGCCCTGGCACGCCTGCCTCAGGGCATGGCTCTCGCCGAGGACATAGGCGAGGTCAACCAACGTCTGGCGGCCCGGCGGTGGCCGGTCCTGGCCCACGGCGGCTTCAGAACAGAGCAGGGCGAACGCGGCCGTGGCGGCTGCGCAGCTGAACCGCACAGAGCCTACCGCGAAACGACGTGGAAGCGCGCCAGCTCGGCCTGGGGCATGGCCCAGTCAGGCTTCAGCTCAAGGGCCTTCTGATAGTCGAAATAGGCGGACTTCAGGTCGTTGAGCCGCTCTTCGGCCACCGCGCGATTGAAGTAGGCCTTTTCGGGTTCGGTGGTGGTCAGGGCCAGCCCCTTGTCGATATCGGCGATCCCGTCCGCCTCGCGGCCCTGGGCGATCAGGGACGCGCCGTGGTTGACCCAGGCTTCGGCAAGTCCGGGGTCCACGGCGACGGCGGCTTCGAAATCACGCTGTGCGTCCGACCAGTTGGTCAGGACAAGGTGGAGCACGCCCCGATTGACGTAGGTTGCGGCCAGGTCGTGCGCCGACAGCACCTCCTCGTCGATCGCGAGGGTGCATTCGCGCAACGCTTCGGAGAAGGGTCTGCCCGTGCGGGAGGCCGCCTTCGCCTGGTTCGAGCACTCTTCGGCGAACCCGCCTCCGATCACCGTGACATCGGCCCGAACGGGGCCGGTCATCAGCAACAAGCTCAATCCCACACCCGCCGCGACGGCGGTATGCAAACCGCGGTGCATGTCGCGCCTCCTCTTCAGGAGAAACCACCATAGCACAATTCGTCGATGACGATGCCGGTCATTCCGCGAGGCGCTGGCGGGCGAGGGCGATGATCCGCCGCGTCTCGTCCCACTGCACCTTGGCCAGCGCGTCCTCATAGGGCCAGAAGCGCGCCTCGGTCGCATCGTCGCCCGCCGCCGGCTCCCCCGACATCCAGCGGGCGGCGTAGTCGATCAACACTGCGTGGCCGAGCTCCGACCCGTCCGACGGCGGCCCGGTGATGAGATCGACCACATCCAGCAGGCCCTTCAGCTCCGCTGTGACGCCGGTCTCTTCCGTGAGCTCGCGCAGGGCGCCGGCCGCCGCCGTCTCCCCCCACTCGAGCCGGCCGCCCGGAATGCTCCACTCGCCCATCTTGGGGGGCTTGCCCCGGCGAATGAGCAGCACCTCCTCGCCCCTTATGCAGACGACGCCGACGCAGGGCACGGGGTGGCGGGGCGGAATGGTCGATCCCCCCGAGATCAGAACAGAACGCGGGGGTTCATGATCCGGTGCGGGTCGAGGGCCGCACGGATGGCCCTCTGGGCGTCCAGCTCCGCCTCGGATTTGAAGCGGATGGCCTCGTCGGTCTTCATCGCGCCGAGGCCGTGTTCGGCGGAGATGGAGCCGTCCATCGAACCCACGATGTCGTGTACGATATGGGAGGCCTCGTCGCGGCGCGCGGTGTGGGCGGCCCCGTCACCCCCCTTGGGCTGGAGCACGTCGAAGTGGATGTTGCCGTCACCGAGGTGGCCGAAGGGCAGCACCCGGCAGCCCGGGGCGAAGGCCTTCATCGCGGCGGCAGCTTCGGTGAGGAACCGGGCGATCCGGGAGATCGGCACCGAGACGTCGTGCTTCCACACGGCGCCCTGAGGCTTCTGGGCGGCGGACTGGTGTTCGCGGATGGACCAGAAGGCCTGGGCCTGCGCCTTGCTCTGGGCGATGGAGGCGTCGCTGATGAGCCCGTCTTCCAGCGCTGCGCCCAGCAGCCGTTCCAACGCCGCCTCCGCCGCGCCGGACTCGCCGCTGGCGATCTCGATCAGCACATACCAGGGAGGGGCGCCCTCCAGCGGGTCGCGGGCGCCGGGAACGTGTTCGAGCACGAATTCGACGCCGATCCGCGCGATCAATTCGAACGTCTCGACCGCTCCACCGCTTTCCTCCTTGGCGCGCTTGAGCAGGGTGATGGCGGCGGCGGGATCGTCCACGGCGACATAGGCGGTGGCGCGCGACACCAGGGGCGCGAACAGCTTGAGGCTGGCCGCAGTGACCACCCCGAGAGTGCCTTCGGCGCCGATCAAAAGCTGCTTGAGATCATAGCCCGTGTTGTCCTTGCGAAGGCGCTTGAGGCCGTGGAACACCTCGCCATCCGGAAGGACCGCCTCCACGCCCAGGACCAGATCGCGCATGGTCCCATATCGCAGCACCGCCGTGCCGCCGGCGTTGGTCGACACCAACCCGCCGATCGTGGCGGAGCCTTCCGAGGCGAGCGACAGCGGGAAGCGCCTGCCGACCTCCTCCGAGGCGGCGTGCACCGCCGCCAGGGTGACCCCGGCCTCGGCGACGATCACATCGTCGAAGGGCTCGACCTCGCGGATCGCGCGCAGCCGCTCCAGCGACAGCAGCACCTCGCCCTGAGGGATCTGGCCGGCGACCAGCCCCGTGTTGCCGCCCTGGGGGACGATCGCCGTGCGGGACTGGGCGCAGATCGCCACGATGGCGGAAACCTCGGCGGTGGATCGCGGCAGCAGCAGCAAAGGGGAATGGCCAGTCCAGCGATCCCGCCATTCCACCAGCTTGGGCGCCATGCGGTCGGGATCCTGGCTCCAGCCATCGGCGCCGAGCACGGATTTCAGACGCGCGATGACGTCAGCGGGAACAGGAGCAGTCATGTCCGAATGTTAGAGCGAGTTGAGGTGAGATTGAACCACCTGCGTCCAGCTGGGAGGTCTGATCCGCCAGGAGGGGCGCGAAGGGCGATGCGATGCATCGTCCGAGTGGCGCGACGCCGCGGGCGGGCCTCCCAGCTCGACCCGAAGGGCCAGCGGCGCAGGTGATTCAATCTCACCTCAGCTCGCTCTGGGCTGGGCGCGGCGTCCAGGCCAGAGGCTCAGGACGCTGGACCCTTAGATCGCCAGAGCTTCGTCCAGCTCGGCGAGGCGCTCGCGGGTGACGTCCAGGTCGCGGGCCAGATCGCCATTGCCGGGCGCCGAGCCGGCCAGCTGCTCGGCCAGGGACAGGCGTTCGCGGAACAGGTCGCGGGCGCGGCTGCGATGGCCCCGCGCCTCCCGGGTGTCGGCGAGACGTTCCAGTCCGAGAGACAAGGCCCGTTGGGCGTCGGTGTCGCCGTGCGCCTCGGCTGCCAAGTCGCGGCGCAGGCCAAGGCTCTCTTCGTGAAGGTCCAGGGCGGTATCGAGCCGGCCGTCGCGGTCGTGGACATCCGCCACGTTGGTCAGGGCGTAGGCGAGGTCGCGGCGGGCGCCGGCGTCGGTGGGCGCCTCGGCGTGTCGGGTGCGGGCGACGGTCAGGGCGTCGCTGTAGGGATCGATGGCGTCGCTGAGACGGCCCTCGGCGCGCAGACGGTCGCCCTCTGCGGTGGCGGCAAGCAAGGGGTCCGCTCCATTCAGGGAAACGGAAGGGGCAGGAGCGGGAAGCGCCAGAGCCGGGGCGGGCTCAGCGACAGGATCGGGCGCCGGCTCTGTCGCCACCAGCTCATGGTCGACTTCGACGGCGCTGGCGGCGTCGATCGAGGGCTCATGGACCACCGCAGGAGGGGCGGCCTGCATGGCCGGAAAGGGGTCGGGCGGCGGCGGGTCGACTTCGACGGGTTCGTCGGCCACGAGGGGAGAGGCAGGCGGCTCAGGGTTCGCTGTGGCTTCCGCGGCAGGAGCGGCTCCCCAATCGACGGGCGTGACGGCTTCGGCGCGCTTGGCCCGGCCCTCACCCGGCGCGCGGAGCAGGGCGGCGATCATCACCGCGCACCCGACGACGATCGCCAGGATGGCCAGGATCTTCTGATAGGGGGCCAAAGGGCCCAGGTCGGGCGCGCCAAGCGACCCCACCACCTCGGGACGCCAGAGCACATACCCCTCGCCGAGCAGCGCAATCCCCGCCACCAGGCCAACGAACCGTCCGAACATGCCACCCCCCGACAACAGACGCTCTGGCGCCAGTCCGCGCCGGAGACCTCCTTCGCCTTCACAGCACACGCCAAGAGATCATCTGGTCAAGCGGGTTCGCCTCATTGGCGGATTATTGAAGGGGGCCAGAATCGGCGCCCGCGGATTGGGCGCCGCGTCACCATGATTGCTCGCGGGGCGGCCGGAATTCAGCCTGTCATGCCTGCGGCGCGTCTCAGTCGGTCGTTGATGGCTTCACCGAGGCCCTGGTCCGGGATGCTCGCCACGGCGATGGCCGGAGGTCCGGCGCGGTCCGCGGCGCGCAGACAGGCGAACAGTCGCGCCGCCGCCTCGACGAGATCTCCGGCGGCGCTGAGGTTCCAGACCAGCTCCCCCTCGGGGGCGCCCGGACCGAAGGCCAGATAGGCGTGGCCGGGTTGGGGGAAGGAGACGTCGAGCTGGAGCGGAGCAGTGGGGGCATAGTGCCGGCTCAGCCGTCCAGGCGACCGTCCGGCGTGGTCATCGCCCCGGCCGAGCGGGCCGGCGACGGCCTCGATCTGAGCCCGTGTCACGGCTCCCGGGCGGAGCAGGATCGGCTCGCCCTCGAACACACCGACCACCGTGGATTCGAGCCCGACGCGGCAGGGACCGCCTTCAAGGGCGACAGCGGCGTCTTCACCGGTTTCTTCGATGGCGTCGGTGAGGGTGGTTGGGCTCGGACGGCCCGATCGATTGGCCGAGGGCGCGGCGACCGGCCTGCCAAATCGCTGCAGCACCGCCCGCGCGACGGGATGATCGGGCGCTCGCACGGCCACGGTGTCCAGCCCGGCGCGCGCGAGATCGCAGACGGCGCCGGGATCGCGCAACGGCGCCACCAGTGTCAGCGGACCAGGCCAGAACGCCTGCGCCAAGGCCAGGGCTCGCCCGTCCATGGCGGCGATGGCGTCCGCCGCCTCGATCCCCGTCACGTGCGCAATCATCGGGTTGAATCGCGGCCGGCCCTTGGCGGCGAACACCTTGGCGACCGCCTCGGGATTTGAGGCGTCGCAGGCCAGGCCATAGACCGTCTCGGTGGGCAGGATGACGAGGTCGCCACGCTGCAAAGCCTCGACCGCCCGGTCGATCTCAGCGTCGTCCGGGCGGTCGTTGGGCGTCTGGTTCACTCACAGCTCCGGGGCAGACCCCGCAGCGGCGGAGCGGCTCTGATCTAGCCGGCCTTGCGGGTGAATTCAGCTTCGATGTGCAGCGGCACCTCGTCGCTCAGGATCGACGGCGGCATCTGGGCGGCGACGCCGAAATCCGACCGCTTAATCACGGTCATGGCCGAAAAGCCCATCCGTTGCGGGCCTCCGCCCATGCCCGGAGCCGTGCCATTGAACGTCACATCGAACGTGACGGGCTTGGTCACGCCGTTCAGGGTCAGATTGCCGGTCATCGTCCCCTTGTCGCCGGTCGCCTTGATCGAGGTGGAGGCGAAGCTGACCAGGGGATTCTTCGAGTTTCCAAGGATGTCGCGTTCCTTGATGAAGTGCTGGTTCAGCGTCATGTCCGGCTTCAGCATCTGGGTGCCGACGTCGAAGCTGTTGGCGTCGACGGTGGCCGTCACCTTGGTGTCGGCCGGATGGGCCGGATCGTAGGTGAAGGTGCCGTCGACTCCGTCGAAGCGGATGGCGAAGTTCGACAGTCCCAGGTGCTTGATCCGGGCGACCACGCTGGCGTGGTTCTTGTCGAGCACGTACTGGCCGGCGGGCGCGGCGGCGGGATCCTTGGACGGACCGGCCGGCTGGCCGACCGCCAGGCCGGCGGCGCCGGCGACGAACGAAAGGGCTAGGGCCGCGGCTAGGGCGGTGCGATGCATGAGGTCCTCCGAATTGTTGTCTTTGCTGTTGCAGTTTCAACACTAGTGTCCCGATTCCGAAGTTCGCAAGCGTTTATCGAGGGCTCCGACGAACTTCGGAATCGACGAGGACACTAGCAAGTCTATGATTCTAGTGTGCTTTTTTGACCTGAAGTTCGCTCAGAGCCTGACCGAACGCACTGGCGAACTTCTGATCCAGCACACTAGCAATGCCCCCTGGCCGGTAAAGCACGGATCGCTCACGAACGCGTGACGTCGGGCACCAGTTCACCTTGCGCACCCCGCTGATCCGACGGAGAGCCGTCGGCGTATCAGGTCTGGTCCATTGGCGCGGCGCCGGTTGAGCGTCAGAATGGCGCACGCACGCAAGGGGGAAGCGCGACATGACCTATCGGGCGCCGGTGAAGGACCTCGCCTTCTCCATGATTGAGGCGGCGGACTTCGGGCGGCTGGCGCAGCACGCGCCGGGCGTCGATGGCGAGATGATCGACGCCGTGCTCGAGGCCGCGGGCGAACTCGCCTCGGGGGTCATCGCCCCCCTGAACCGGCAAGGCGACCGGCAGGGGTCGCAATTGCAGAACGGACGGGTCGTGGCGCCGGACGGGTTCGCTTCGGCGTACAAAGCCTTCGCCGAGGGCGGCTGGAACAGTCTCTCGGCGCCGGAGGCCTTCGGCGGTCAGGCGCTTCCCAAGGCGCTCGAGCTGGCGGTGTTCGAGATGGTCAACGGCGCCAACATGGCGTTCGCACTCTGTCCGACGCTCACCCAGGCCGCGATCGAGGCGCTGGTCGCCCACGGAACGGCCCGCCAGCAGGCGCTGTATCTGCCCAGGCTGGTGTCCGGAGAATGGACCGGCACCATGCACCTGACCGAGCCGCAGGCCGGGTCGGACCTCGGCGCCATCCGCACCCTGGCCGAACCCGACGGGGATGGCGCCTGGACGCTCAGGGGCGAGAAGATCTTCATCACCTGGGGCGACCACGACCTGACCGAGAACATCGTGCACCTGATCCTTGCCCGGACGCCTGGCGCGCCGGAGGGGGCGAGGGGGTTGTCGCTGTTCCTGGCGTCCACCCGTCTGGTGGGCGAAGACGGGGCACTGGGCCAGGCCAACCGGCTGAGGGCGGCTGGTCTGGAGCACAAGCTCGGCATCCACGCCTCGCCCACCTGCGTGATGCTCTACGAAGGCGCCCGCGCCGAACTGGTGGGCGAGCTGAACCAGGGCCTGCCGCACATGTTCACCATGATGAACGCCGCACGCGTGCTGGTGGGCGTACAGGGCGTGGGGATCGCCGAGGCGGCGTTCCAGCACGCCCTGGACTATGCGCGGGAACGGCGGCAGGGGCGCTCGGCTTGGTCCACGTCCCAGCCCTCGGCGATCGTCGACCATCCCGACGTACGGCGCATGCTGATGCTGATGAAGGCCAAGACTGAGGCGGCGCGCGCCATCTGCCTGGCCACCGGCGTGGCGGCGGACCTGTCACGGCTCTCGGGCGACGAGGCGGAGCGTCGCGCCGCCGGCCAGCGCGCCGAGCTGCTGACGCCGATCGCCAAGGCCTGGTCCACGGATGTGGGCGTGGATGTGGCGTCCCTTGGGGTGCAGGTTCATGGCGGCATGGGCTTCATCGAGGAGACGGGCGCGGCCCAGTTCTATCGCGACGCCCGCATCGCCCCGATCTACGAGGGGACCAACGGCATCCAGGCTATCGACCTGGTCGGGCGCAAGCTGTCCCTGGCCGACGGACAGGCGGTGCGGGACCTGCTGGCCGAGGTGCGCGCCGTGATCCCCGTCCTCAGCGCCAGCTCGGACCTTGCCAGCATCGGTCCGCGCCTGGAGGCCGGCGTCCAGACGGTGGAGCAGGGGGCCGCGTGGCTGCAGGCCCATCCGGGGGCCGACGCCCTGGCCGGCGCTACGACCTTCCTTGGCCTGTTCGGCGACGTCCTGGGCGGCTTCATGCTAGCCAAGGGCGCGCTGGCCGCAGCAAGGCGCCTGCAGGGCGGCGAGGACGATCCCTGGCTGCGCGGGAAGATCGGCCTGGCGCGCGTCTACGCCGAGCAGGTCCTGTCCGGCGCGCCAGGCAAGCTTGGCGCGGTCAGCGCCGGCGCCGGCGAGCTCGAGCAGGCGGACGCCATCCTCGCCTGAGCTGCGGCTAGAGGTGTTCCAGCATGTAGTCGGCGGCGCTGACCTTGAACTCGCCGCCCTGTTCGACGTTGAGCTGGGTCACGACTCCGTCCTTCACCACCATCGAATAGCGCTGTGAGCGGCCACCCATGCCGAAGCGGGACGCGTCGAGCTCCAGGCCTACGGCCTTGGTGAATTCGCCGTTGCCGTCCGCCAGCATCAGGATGCTGTCGCCCACACCCTGGTCCTTGCCCCAGGCGTTCATGACGAAGACGTCGTTCACGGACACGCAGGCGATGGCGTCGACGCCCTTGGCCTTCAGCTTGGCCGCCTCATCCTTGAAGCCCGGCAGGTGGCGCTGGGAGCAGGTGGGGGTGAAGGCGCCGGGGACGGCGAACAGGGCCACGGTCTTGCCGGCGAAGACGTCGCTGGTGGTCACGGGCTTAGGGCCGTCCGGACCCATGGTCGTGAATGTCGCCTGGGGCAGCTTGTCGCCGACTTTGACAGCCATGGGGCCTCTCCTCTTTGCCGAAAAGCCGGGCGTTCAGGCCGGCGCGCAGACCGTTTATCCGCGCGCCGTTGTCGCGCCAAGCCCGCGCGTCTTGCAAGGCGGTTATGGAGCGACGATCATGTGAGTCATGGACAAGGACCGGCCGGGACCGGTCCGCTCCGATCCGAGCGGGCCCGAGGCGACCAAGCAGAGGCGGCGGCGATCGAAGCGCGCGGCCGAGCCGGAGGCGGCGGCTGCAACCGGGATCGACACGGGGTTCCTGGAAGGCAGAATCCTGATCGCCATGCCCGGCATCGGGGATCCGCGTTTCGAACGCTCGGTGCTGCTGATGTGCGTGCACAACGAGACCCAGGCCATGGGGCTGGTGCTCAACCGTCCCCTGGATGGACTGACCGTCCCGGCCCTGCTGCGCCGTCTCAACCTGGGCGCCGACAACGTGCCCGAGGCGCCGGTCCTCTATGGCGGGCCAGTGGAGCGGGGCCGGGGCTATGTGCTCCACACCAACGACTACGCCACCGCCGCCTCCACCCTTCCAGTCACGGAAGGCGTGGCGCTGACTGATACGCGCGAGGTGCTCGACGCCCTGGGCGACGAGATGCGCCGCCCGCGGCGTTCAGTCCTCGCCCTGGGCTACGCCGGCTGGGGCGCCGGCCAGCTGGAACGGGAGCTGCAGGAGGGGGTCTGGCTGACCTGCGAGCCCGACGAGACCCTGGTGTTCGGCCGTGACTACGAGACCAAGTGGACCCATGCCCTGAGCAAGATCGGCGTCACCGCCGACCGCCTCTCGCCGCAGGCCGGGCGGGCATAGGGCGGTTCCGTGAAAGGTTAGCGGGAACTGACGCTTCGGAATGCGCCAGCTTTTCAGTAGCTTGACTTTCGACGCATGGATATGTAATATTCATTACATATCGGAGGCGGCTGATGGTTTCCTTGAAAGTGACGACTGTGGGTGCATCTGCCGGGTTCATCCTGACGAAGGAGGCCATGTCTCGCTTGAGGCTGAAGAAGGGCGATCGGGTCTTCCTTACCGACGCGCCCGACGGCGGCTACAGGCTCACACCCTATGATCCCGAGTTCGAGCGGCAGATGACGCTGGCCGAGACGATCATGCACGATGACCGCGAGGTCCTCAGGGCTTTGGCCAAGTGAGTTCGTGGCGCTGGATCGGCGCCGAACTTATCTTCGCCATCCACGACAGGCAGCTGGCCGAGCATGGCGGACTCGACGGCATTCGTGATCGAGGAAGTGTCGAGGCGGCGCTCGCCCGGCCGATCAACCTAGCGGGCTACGGCAATCCGGAAGCTGCGGCGTTGGCCGCGGCTTATGCATGGGGACTTCTGCGCAATCACGCTTTCCTGGATGGAAATAAACGAACGGCGTGGGTCGCGGCACGCGTGTTCCTCGCCGACAATGGCTACGAGCTTCGGATCGACGCCTTCTCTGCAATCTCGACAGTCGAGGCGGCCGCGGCAGGCAACGTCTCAGAAGAACAGCTCGCAGCTTGGTTCCGCGAGCGGATGACCCGAGTGGACTAGGGGATCTCAGCCGCGGGCCTTCAGCGGCGCCGCGCCGTCGACATAGCTTTCGTTGAGGTAGACTTCGGCTTCCTGGGCGGAGAGGGCCGGGGCGTAGCCGAAGCCCTGGCCGTAGTGGCAGCCGATCTCCATCAGCTGGCGGGCCATGGTGGCGTTTTCCACACCTTCCGCCACGACTTCCAGGAACAGGTCCTTGCCGAGGTTCACCACCGAGCGGACGATCTTGGCCGAGCCCTCATTGGCCCCCATGGTGCGGACGAAGTAGCGGTCGATCTTCAAGGTGTCGAAGGGCAGGCGGGTCAGATAGGACAGCGACGAGAACCCGGTGCCGAAGTCGTCGAGCGCCAGGCCCGCGCCGGCTTCGCGCAGGCTCTGCAGGATCACCGCCGCACCCTCCGGATCGCGCATGATGTCGCTCTCGGTGATCTCCAGTTTCAGGGCGCCGTTGGGCAGGCCCGTCTCGCGCAGGATGCTGGTGACGTCCTCCAGCAGCTGGTCGCGGTCGATCTCGCCGGTTGAGAGGTTGACGCTGACTGTGAGTTCGCCGGCGGCTCTGTGGCGCTTGCGCCATTCGGCGAGCTGCCGGGCCGAGGCCGCCATCATGTGCGCGCCCAACTCGTGAAGCAGGCCCATCTCGCCGGCGAGCGGCAGGAAGTCGTCCGGCATGACCAGGCCCCGCCGCGGGTGGCGCCAGCGGACCAGGGCCTCGAAGCCGGAGATGGCGCCGTTGGAGAGCCGCACGATGGGCTGGAAGAAGGGGCAGATCTCGCCGCGCTGGATGGCGCCCCTGAGGTCGCCCTCCAGGGCGAGCTTGGTCAATCCGTCGCTCTCCAGGCCCGAGCCATAGGCGGCGGCGCCGCCGCGCCCGGCAGTCTTGGCGGCCTCGACCGCGAGCTCGGCGCGGCGCAGCAGCTCAGCGGCCTCAGGCGCGTCAGGGCCGCCCTGGGCCTCCACGGCCCCGATCGAGAGGGTCGGATAGATATCGAAGCCGGCGACGCGCAGCGGCTGCTCCAGCGCCGTACGCAGGGTCTCGGCAGGGTCGTTGACCTCGGCGCCCGCCATTACCGCGAATTCGTCCTCGCCCACGCGGGCGGCCAGGGCATGGCGCGGGAAGGAGGCGGCCAGGCGCGACCCCAATGCCGCCAGCACCAGGTCGGCGCGCTCGTGGCCCAGCGCCTCGTTAAGCCGGCGCAGTCGGTCGAGGTCGGCCACCACCAGAGTCTGCGGTCCCTCGGCCTGAAGCCGCTCGCGCGCCAGGGCGACGAAGCTGCGGCGATCGTAGAGGCCGGTCAGACTGTCCCGCTCGGACGCCGCGAAGCGTGATTCGGGCGCGATCAGCCCGGCGGCGCGGACCCCGCCCTCCTCGAGCCAGACCCCGCGCCAGATGCAGGTCTCGGCGTTGCGCATGCGCAGCCGGCCCGCAATCACACCGCCCGGCGGCTGAGGCGTGAGGAATTCTTCCACGACCTGGCGATCCTGCGGCAGGCACAGCGCCATGATCGCGGCCGAGGAACATTCGGGGGCGAGCGGGCCAAGGCCGAGGGCGCGGGCCGCGCCGAACAGGCGCAGGCGGTCGCGTTCGGGATCCCAGCTCCACAGCACGGCGTCAGCGGCGCCCAAGGCCTCAAGCGAGCCCGTGACGTCCCAAGCCAAGCGCTCCGGCGCCCTGTGCTGCATATATCCCCTGGCCCCGCGCCGCATTTTGCGGCGAGCAGATCGGTCAGCTGCGCGGGAGGATGTCGCCCGGAAGCATGCCGAAGAGCAGATGATCTCTCCAGACGCCGTTAATTTTCAAATAAGCACGCGCCTCGCCCTCGAGCCGGAAGCCCGCTTTCAGCAGAAGTTCACGCGATGGCGCGTTCTCCGGTATGCACGCCGCTTCCAGCCGATGAAGGCCCAGGCGCTGGAATCCGAATGGCGCCGCGGTGCGCACCGCGGCCAGCATATGGCCTCTGCGGGCGTAGGGCTGTCCGATCCAATAGCCGATGGAGGCCATCTGGGCGACGCCTCGCCGGACGTTGGAGAGGGTGACCCCGCCAAGGAGGGCGTCGTCCCGGGCCCGGAAGATGAAAAAGGGATAGGCCTGATCCAGGTCGATGTCCCTGGAATAGGCCGCAAGCCTGCGCCTGAAGGCGGATTTGGTCAGGTCGTCGGGCGGCCAGGTCGGCTCCCACGGCTGAAGGAAATCGCGCGAGCGGAGCCGCAGCTGCGACCAGGCCGGGTAGTCCGTCATCCGCGGCGGGCGCAGGCGCACGCCATCGCCGGTCAACTGGAGACCGCGATCGGGCCCTTTCCAGTCCAACACCGCCATGGGGCGCCTCCATTGCTCCAGCGTGCCCGTCCCATGAGGCGGCGCTCGCAAATCCGATATCACAATCGAGGCGAAGCGTCAGTTCAGCAAGGCGGTTTCAAAGCCTTCGGCGGCGGCCAGGGCGCGGGTCGGGCCGAGCACGGCGGCGACGCAGGTCCGTGGCCCCATCAGGCGTTCGCCAAGGCGGCGGATATCTGCGGCGCTGACCGCATCGACGCCCTCGGCGAGGTCCTCGGGTGAGATGATTCGACCAAACAGCAGCATCTGGCCGGCGGCCTGCTCAGCCCGAACAAGCGGCGCCTCGCGCGCCATGAACAGGTGGGCCTTCAGCTGGGCCTTGGCGCGGACGAGTTCGTCTTCGCCGATCGCATCGGCCAGTCCGCGGATCTCGCCGGAACAGACCCTGGCGAGTTCCGCCGAGTCCTTCGGCGCGGCTCCTGCGTAGATCCCCAACACTCCAGCGTCGGCGTAGGCCTCGGCCCAGGCGTCGATGGAATAGGCCAGGCCACGCTTCTCCCGCGCTTCCTGGAAAAGGCGCGACGACATGCCCCCGCCCAGAGCTTCGGCGAACACGCGCATGACGAAGTAGTCGGGATCCCGGGCCCCGGGGCCTGGAAGCAGGAAGACCAGGTGGGCCTGCTCCAGCTTGCGCGCGGACGGACGCAGGCCCCCGACGAAGGCGGCAGGCTCGGGCTCCGGCGCCGTCGGCCCTTCAGCGTCGGCGAAGTGCGCCTCGGCCAGGCGCAGCAGTTCGTCCTCGTCCACCGCGCCGGCGGCGCTGACCACCAGACGGTCCGGCGAATAGAGGGTGGAGCGCCAATCCGCGAGCGCAGGGGCAGAGGCGGCGTCGACGGTCTCCACTGCGCCAAGGATCGGGCGGCCCATGGGCTGGTCCAGGAAGGCCGCGCCCTGGGCCAGTTCAAAGACATGGTCGTCCGGCGTGTCGACGGACTCGGCGATCTCCTGGCCGACCACCTGCTTCTCGCGGCGCAGCTCGCCTTCGTCCAGCGTTGGCCGGTGCACGAGATCTGCCGTGGTGGACATGGCCAGGTCCAGCCCGCCCTGGAGGGCGCGAACCTGGAAGCTTGTGCGCTCGTAGCCGGTGGCGGCATTGATCGAGCCGCCCTGGCGCTCCACCGCCTCGACGATTTCGAGAGCGCTCCTGCCGCCCGCGCCTTTGAACACCATGTGCTCCAGAAGGTGCGACCAGCCCGAGCGCTCCGGCGTTTCGTAGCGGGCCCCCCGGCCGGCGACGACGGACAGGGCGAAGCTCTGGAGGCCTGCCATGGGATCGCAGACCAGGGTGGTTCCGTTGGCCAGAAGGTGGACCCGTGGCGTGCTCACGCCGTCTGCAGGCCCATTACGTCGCGGACCACTTCTTTCACCGCTCCAAGGTCGGCCGGCAGTCGTTCAAAGCGCTCAGGCCGTCCCTGGATGGCGCGCGCCTGGGGCGGCGTAGGGACGTCTTCGCCCGTGGCGGCCTTGACCGTCTCGGGGAACTTGGCGGGGTGCGCGGTGGAGAGCACCACCAGAGGCGTGCCCGGATCGGCGGCGCCGACGCGGCGGGCGGCGGCGACGCCGACGGCTGTGTGCGGATCGATCAGCTCGCCGGTCAGATGGCGCGTGGCGACCATGGTGCGGGCGGTCTCGGCCTCGTCGATCATGGCGCCGCGGAACAGCTCGCGGAACATGGCCATGGCCTGGGGCGGGATGTCGATGGAGCCGGTCTCGGCGAAGGCGCGCATGGCCCTGGCGGTGTCCAGGCCCTCATGCCGTACGCCTTCGAAATAGAGACGCTCGAAATTGGAGGCCGCCTGGATGTCCATCGCCGGGCTCTGAGTGGCCTGAACCGCTCCGCGGGCGTAGCGCCCGGTCTCGACAGCGCGGGACATGATGTCATTGCCATTGGTGGCCACGATCATCCGCTCGATCGGTAGACCCATCTGTCTGGCGACATAGCCGGCGAAGGCGTCGCCGAAGTTGCCCGTGGGCACCGCATAGGAAACCGGTCGTCCAGGCGCGCCCAGCGCCAGGGCGCTGGCGAAGTAGTAGACCGTCTGGGCCGCGATCCGCGCCCAGTTGATCGAATTCACCCCCGACAGTCCGGCGTTGTGAAGGGTGGTGTCCTGGAACAGGGATTTGACGATGGCCTGGCAGTCGTCGAACACGCCGTCGATGGCCAGAACCCGGACGTTATCGTCCTGGGCGGTGGTGATGAACTGACGCTGCACGTCCGAGATCCGTCCGTGCGGATAGAGCACCACCAGGCGCACGTTGGCGCGTCCGCGGAAGGCTTCCACCGCCGCCCCGCCGGTGTCGCCTGACGTGGCCACCAGGATCGTGGCTGTCCGCCCGCGCACGCCCAGCGCGTGGTCGTAGAGCCTTGCCAGCAGCTGCATGGCCACATCCTTGAACGCCAGGGTCGGGCCATGGAACAGCTCCAGCAGCCATAGCCCCCGGTCCAGCTGCTTCAGCGGCGTCACGGCGGCATGTGTGAAGGGTTCATAGGCGTCGGCCGTCATCTGCCGCAGCAGGTCGCGCTCGATGTCGTCGCCGACGAAGCGTCCCAGAACGTCGGCGGCCAGCTCGGCATAGGACATCCTGGCCATGGCGGCGAAGTCGCCGGCCGTCAGCTTGGGCCACCGGTCCGGGATGTAGAGTCCGCCGTCGGGCGCCAGGCCCTCCAGCACGGCGTCCAGGAACCCGGCGGCCGGGGCCGCGCCCCGCGTTGAGATGTAGCGCATCAGCTCGCCCGTCTACGGAAGAGCACGGCGAGATAGACGCCGGCCAGGGCTGCGGCAAGCCCGAACCAGGTGATGGCGTAGCCGAGATGGTTGTTGGGGATGTCTGAAGGGAGGGGTGACGGGACCACGCCGGGGGGCGCCGGGGTCTCCTGCTCGGCCACCAGCATGACCGGCGCCACCTTGCCGCCATCGGCCCGCTCCAGCGCGGCGATCGCCTGACGGCGGCTGCGGAAGCCGGAGTCCATTGCCTGCTGGGGTCCGCTATCCGATCCCATTCCATTGGGCGGGTCAGGCCGGCGCAGGACGCCCACGACCCGTCTCGGCGGCGGCGGGACCGCGTCAGGCGGGCGTTGCACGTCATTGGCTCCTGCGACGAAGCCCCGGTCGACGGCGATGAAGTCGTAGCCTTCCTCTGCGATGCGGCAGGCGCCGATGTGGCGCCATGCGATGGCGCCGGCCTTCAGGCCGTAGAGGTATATCCGTCGTGTCGGCGGAAGCGGTTCGGCGCAGTCGGCCTGGACGCGCACGAAGTCCACGTCGAGCCCATCCTTCATGCGCCGCAGGGCGACGTAGAGAGGCTCGGGCGGGGACGTCTGCAGCGCCTCGATCCGATGCAGCAGGGCCGTCTTCCATTTCAGCCGCTGGACCTGCCAGACGCCGAGCGAAACCAGCAGGACGAAGACAGCCAGGACGGTCAGCGACGTGAACGGGCCCGGTCGCTTGACGCTCGCGGTCTTGGGGTCAGTCACGCCCCGCCTCGGAGGCCTTGTTGTGGAATTGCAGCGCGATCAGCGTGCTCTTGAACGGCCGCAGCAGGCCGAGGCAGACGATCACCGCCAGCGGCAGCCACAGCACCAGGTGCACCCACACCGGCGGGTGGAAGGCGACCTCGGTGAACAGCGCGGCGAAACAGACGACAAAGCCGCCGATCAGGATGACGAAAACGGCCGGGCCGTCTCCGGTGTCGGCCTTGCGAAGGTCGAACCCGCACGCCTCGCAGCGCGGGCTGACCTTCAGGAAGCCCGAGAACAGGGGCCCCTCTCCACAGTTCGGACAACGGCAGGCGACGCCGGCGAGGAACGGGTTGACGCCCTTCGCCACCCTACCGGCCGAAGATGACGTAGATGAAGGCGAACAGGAACAGCCAGACCACGTCCACGAAGTGCCAGTACCAGGCCGCCGCCTCGAAGCCGAAATGCTTCTGCGGGCTGAAGCCGCCGCCGATCAGCCTGAGCAGGCAGACGGTCAGGAAGATGGTGCCGATCAGGACGTGGAAGCCGTGGAAGCCCGTCGCCATGAAGAAGGAGGATCCATACAACTGGCCGCCGACCGACTCCGGATTGAAGAACAGGTGCTCGGTCAGGATGTGGTGGTACTCGTAGGCCTGGATGGAGGTGAACAGGACGCCGAGCATGATGGTGAGCAACAGACCGATCTTGGCGCTCTTTCGATCACCCTGCTGAAGCGCATGGTGGGCCCAGGTGACCGTGGTGCCCGACAGCAGCAGAGTCAGGGTGTTGACCAGCGGAAGCTCCCAGGGGGAGACGGTCTCGATGCCCTTGGGAGGCCACGTCGCCCAGGCCTGGCGCACTTCGTCGACGGCGGAGAAGGTGCGGTGGTGATGGAACAGCGCCATCTCGAAGAAGATCCAGAACCACGCCACGAAGAACATCACCTCCGAGGCGATGAACATGATCATGCCGTAGCGCAGTCCGATCGAGACCACCGGCGTGTGGTCCCCGGCGTTCGCCTCCTTGGTGACGTCGATCCACCACCCGATCATGGTGTAGATGACGCCGACGAAGCCCACGGCCAGCGGCCACCAGGTGTGCTTGGGCAGGCCGAACAGGCCCTTCATGTAGATGACGGCGCCAAACGCCAGCACCACCGCGGCAATGGATCCGACCAGCGGCCAGGGGCTCGGGTTGACCAAGTGGTAGTCGTGCTTAACGCCTTCGTGGGCCATGTCCGGGCCGTCCTCCGAATTCCTATGGCCGGCCGCGAATCCTCGCGGGGCCTGAGAGAGCCGACCTGCCTATAGCCCTGCCTGAGCCGTCGCGCCAAGGGGCTTGCGCGCGGCGGAGGCGACCACCGCGGGAGTCGCCTTATCGGGCGCTGCGGGGACGAAGGTATAGGACAGGGTTATGTCGCCGTATCCTCGCGTGTCCGGGTCGGTCGCGAAGGACGGTTCGATGAAATAGACCACCGGAAACTCGACGGTCTGGTGCGGCGCCAGGGTCTGGGCGTCGAAGCAGAAGCACTGAAGCTTGCGGACATGGCCGCCGGCGAGCTCGGGCGAAACGTTATACGCCGCCCGGGCGGTGACCGCCTGGTCGGAATTGTTGACCACCTTGAAGAAGGCGATGCTGGTGGCCCCGATCCGGATCGTCTGGCGGCGTTGAACGGGCTCGAAGGTCCAGGGCACGCCCCTGACATTGGTGTCGAAGGCGACCTCCAGGGTGCGGTCGAGCACTGCGCCAGGCGCTGCGCCGGCCTTGCGCACCGTCCCGGCGAAGCCGGTCGCCTGGCAGAACGCCTTGTAGAGCGGGACGGCGGCGAAGGCGGCCCCCGTCATCAACACGGCTACAAGGCCGCAGATCAGGCCCGTCCGCTTAGCCGGAGACATTGGCGGCCAGGCGGATGATGGTCACGACGAAGACCAGGATGACGAACGCGGCCAGAGCGCCGGCCAGCACCCAGTTGCGGCGATTGCGCGCCTTGAGGGCCTCGGGGCTTTCGCGGGCCGGGTCGCTCATCCGAAGCGGCTCGGCAGGGCGGCCACGCCGGACACGTGCTCGGCCAGCAGCGCTGCGAATAGGAGGAACAGGTAGAGGATGGAGCCGGCGAACAGGTTGCGCGCAGGCCGGGCTTCCGCCTTAACGTCGTAGAGGCCGTCTTCGCCCGAGTCAGCCGCATCGCCCGCGCGGCTCATGGCCACGCGGGCGGCGAGGACCAGGAACGCCGCCCCTCCGATGGCGGACGTCGCCAGGTAGATCGGGCCGCCGAGCCCGGTGAAGGCCGGCGCCAGGGCGACGGGCACGAAGACCAGGCTGTAGAGCAGGATCTGGCGGCGGGTGGACTTCGCGCCGCGAGCCACCGGCATCATCGGCACGCCGGCCTTGGCGTAGTCGGACGAGGTGTAGAGCGCCAGGGCCCAGGAGTGCGGCGGCGTCCACAGGAAGATGATCAGGAACAGAAGCCATGCGTTGAGGGGCGTTGTGCCCGCGGCCGCGGCCCAGCCGATGACCGGCGGCAATGCGCCAGCCGCGCCGCCGATGACGATGTTCAGGGGCGTCGAGCGCTTGAGCCAGATCGTGTAGACGATGGCGTAGAACAGGATGGTGAAGGCCAGCAGGCCCGCGGCGAGCCAGTTCAGCGCCATCCCCATCATCATCACCGACAACAGGGACAGCACCACGCCCAGGGTCAGGGCGTCGGCGCCCTGGACCCGGCCCGAGGGCACGGGGCGGCCGCGGGTTCGCCGCATCAGGATGTCGATGTCGGCGTCGTACCACATGTTGAGCGCGCCGGAGGCGCCGGCGCCCACGGCGATGGCCATGACGGCCACGGCGGCCAGGACCGGATGCAGCGGCTTGCCAGAGCAGACCAGGCCGGTAAGGGCGGTGAACACCACCAGCGACATCACCCGCGGCTTCAGCAGGGCGACATAGTCCGACCATCGCGCGGGGAGGGCGCGGACGTCAGGAGCCAGGGTTGCTTCGGTCATAGGTTACGTCCGCGACGCCCGGACAGACCGGGCGACGCAGACCTTTCGTCAATGCTCGTCGGCGTGGATCACCGGCAGCTCGTTGAAATTATGGAACGGCGGCGGCGACGGCAGGGTCCACTCCAGCGTCGTGGCGCCTTCACCCCAGGGGTTGGCGACGGCCTTGCGCCGGAAGATGGCGGCTTCCGCCAGCATGATCAGGAAGATCACCAGGCCGACGAAGGTGATGTAGTAGCCGATCGACGAAACCTTGTTCCAGAAGGCAAAGGCTTCCGGATAGTCGACGTAGCGGCGGGGCATCCCCTGCAGGCCGAGGAAGTGCTGGGGGAAGAAGATGATGTTCACGCCGATGAAGGTGACCCAGAAGTGCAGGGCGCCAATCCATTCGCGGTACTTCACGCCCCACATCTTCTCGAACCAGTAGTAGAAGCCGGCGAAGATGGCGAACACGGCTCCAAGGCTGAGCACATAATGGAAGTGGGCGACGACGTAGTAGGTGTCCTGCAGCGAGTAATCGACGCCGGCGTTGGCCAGGACCACGCCCGTCACCCCGCCCACCGTGAACAGGAAGATGAAGCCGATCGCCCACAGCATGGGCGTCTTGAAGTCGATGGAGCCCCCCCACATGGTGGCGATCCAGGAGAACACCTTCACGCCCGTCGGCACGGCGATGACCATGGTCGCGGCCACGAAATAGGCC
>FTHI01000374.1_pt1 | contig 30954 bp, 21 predicted proteins | sample 1640891 | NCBI WGS metagenome assembly FTHI01 (sample SAMEA3914788, study PRJEB12502) | metagenome | biome: forest; material: soil | place: Canada | collected 2011-07-03 | depth 0.1 m
GCGCCGCAGAAGGCGTCGTGGGTTCCGGCGGAGTCGTCCAGGATGCTGGCCAGGACCCGGCCCATGTCCGACAGCAGCAGCTTGCCGGCGCCCAGGTAGCCGTTCCACTGCACTTTGAGCGTATCGGCCACGTTCAGCCGTTCGGTCGGCTGCTCGGCGTTGAACAGCAGCATGGAGGCGCAAGCGTCGCCATTGAGATCGACCAGCCGCAACCGCGCGCCTCGGTTCAGCGCCTTGGACGAATAGCCACCGGCGGCGATCGTCTCCTCCCAGACGACCTGGTGGGACTCGACTCCGGAAGGCAGGTCGCAGGCCAGCACGGCCGGTACAGTTGGCATGGCCTCGACGCGGGTCCCGGCCATGGCGCGGGCGTGGGCCTGGGCGCCGTAAGGGTCGGCGGTGCTCACGGTCATTTCGCCTTAGACTGGGGTACGGCAGACGCCGGCTCGCCATGGGCGTGGAGCGGCGGCAGAAGGGCGGTCGTGGTGACCAGCTTGATCTGCTGCACGCCGCGGATCTTGCGCAGGTCGTCGCACAGGGACTGGAGGCGCCCGGACGGACCCTGGACCAGCAGTACCTCCAGCGACTGGTCGTCCTCCAGGAAGACGTGCTGGGAGGAGATCACCTCCATCAGATAGGCGCACTGGGTCTGGGCGAGCGCTTGGCGCACCCGCCCGCTGTCGGCCCGGTAGATGAGCGTGATGGTCCCGGCCAGGACCGACCCCGCCCGCCCTTCGCTGTGTTCCGCCAGCTCGTGCCGGATCAGCTCCGCGATCATCTGCGAGCGGCTCGGCAGATTGCGCTCGGCCACCATGGCGTCGAGTTGGGCCAGCAGCTCGGCCGGCAGGCTGACACTCAGGCGGGCCAGCTGTGAGATCGGGGCGAAGGTCATCGAATCCGATCTACTCCGTATTACGAACTGCGCAATTCGTAACACGGAGCCGCGGCGTCTCAAGGCTCGATTGCCTGCACCCAAGGCGCCCGACGCTTGGCGCGCCCAGGCTTTGAGCGGCGTGCCGGGTGGCCGCCCCGGCCCCCTCCGTGGGGAAAGTCGGATCCAGGTCGCCCTCTAGTCTCCGACGACGAGGAGTCACGGTGGACCGCATCGAGCGGCATCCAGCTTTAACAAACGCCACCTTATCGTCGACGGTCCGCAGGACCTCTCCGGGCCTGAACGTAGACCAGATGAACGTCCAATCTATGCGCTCTGCGCCGCCACTCACGCAGCGCGACTGCAAAGCTGCCGGTCGTAAAGGTTGCGTTCCATCGGCCGGCGCTTCGGTTGGAGGTCGCAACGGCCGGCGAAACCCCTCACCCGCAGACTGGGGCCGTTAGACCCGCTGCGACGCGACGACGCAGACCCCCCGAATCTGGCCGATCCTTAACTCAAGGACAACACCGCCCGAATATTTGTGCGCCCCAGCGCGGAGAACTCCGGTGAAACGACGGAATCGACAGGAAGTGATCGAATCATCCATAAGCAACCGCCAGTTCTGCAGCGCCATGGAACACTCCGCTATCGGGACTGCGCTTGTCTCACTCGATGGAAGATGGTTAGAAATCAACGCCGCACTCCGTAAAATCGTCGGATACGCCGAAGAAGAACTCCGACTACTTACGTTTCAAGACATCACTCACCCGGATGATCTTGACGACGACCTGCAACTCTTGCAGCGTCTCCTCGCCGGCGCGATACCGTCTTATCAGATGGAAAAGCGATACATCCGCAAGGACAAGTCGACAGTCTGGATCCTGTTGACAGTGGCCCTGGTCCGCGACGAGGACGGCCAGCCCCTCTACTTCATATCGCAGGTCCAGGACATCAGCGGCCGAAAGGCCGACGAAGCGGAGCGCGCAAGACTGTTTGAGCGCATGACGCTCGCGACGCGGGCCGCGCAGATCGGCATCTGGGAGCGAGAGTTCGCGTCAGACATGATGACGTGGGACGCCCAGGTCTTCAGGCTGTTCGGGCTCCCGCAGACGTCTCAGCCCATCCGCTTCGCGACGTTCCGGAACGCCGTTCATCCAGAGGATTGGCCACGGGTCGCCAAGGCTATCGCCGCCGCCAAACGCGGTTCGCCTTACGCCATCGAGTTTCGCGTGTGCCGGCCGAACGGCGAGATCAGGACGATCAAGGCGCTGGCGATCGTCCTGCACGGTCACGACGGCCAGCCCGAACGCATAATCGGCGCCAATTACGACGTCACTGAGATCCGAACCCTCGCCGATCAGGCCCAAGAGGCGAGCCTCGCGAAATCGCAATTCCTCGCGGTGATGAGCCATGAAATCCGCACGCCCTTGAACGGCATTCTGGGCATGGCCCAGGCGATGGCGGCGGAGCCTCTTCCGGACAGCCAACGCAAACGGGTGGAGATCATCCGTGAATCGGGTGACGCGCTGCTCGCAATCCTCAACGAAGTCCTCGACCTCTCGAAGGTCGAATCCGGAAAGTTGGAGCTGGAGCAGGTCGAGTTCGATCTTGGCAGGCTGCTGGCCGGTGTTCATGCGAGCGGCGGCGCATTGGCCCACGACAGTGGCCTGACTTTCGTGTTGGATCTTGGCGACGCTGCAGGAATCTACCTGGGCGATCCTACACGGGTCCGTCAGATCGTCGCCAACCTCGTCTCGAACGCCCTGAAGTTCACGTCGCGCGGCGGTGTGAGGATTTCGGCAAATCGGCATGACTCTACCGTGGAGATCACCGTCACGGACTCGGGAATCGGAATTCCGGACGATGTGCTGCCCAGGATCTTCTCACCCTTTGCGCAGGCGGACGCCTCGACCACGCGTCGCCATGGCGGAACCGGACTCGGACTGTCGATCGTCAAGGAACTCACGAACCTCATGGGCGGCCACGTCACAGTGGAGAGCGTGCCGGGCGTGGGATCGACTTTCCGCGTCGCCCTGCAGATCCCCTATGTCGCTGCACCTTCATCGTCCCAGCACGATTTTCAGCCCCATATCGAGGACGGCGCCTCCGATTCCGTTGGGTTGAGGGTGCTCGCGGCCGAGGACAACGAGGTCAATCGGCTCGTGTTGGGGACCCTGCTGAACCAGATGGGGATCGAGCCCTCGTTTGTCTCCAATGGCTGCGAAGCAATCGAGGCGTGGCGTCACCACGCCTGGGACGTCATCCTGATGGATGTCCAGATGCCGGTCATGGACGGCTTAGCCGCTTCCCGCGCGATCCGCGACGAGGAGATGCACGCTGGCCGTGGCCACACCCCGATCATAGCCCTTACGGCGAATGCAATGCCTGAGCAGGTCGCGGAGTGCCACGCCTGTGGAATGGACCTTCTCGTCGCGAAGCCGATCGATGTGCGCTCCCTGGCGGCGGCGCTGGCTCGTTCCATGAACCTCGAGCACCGTCCTGAGCGGGCGCAAGTCCAGGCCGGCCTCAAGGCCTAGCGCCCCTGCTAAGCGGCTGATTGGGCTCAGCGTTCTAGTTTACGCGGACGTCCTTGATCCGTCCGCTGTGGTTGCCCCGTTGGACGACGACTTCAATCCCAAGGTCCGCCTGATCGACGAAGAAGGATTCCCAGACGCTCGCGATCCGAGCCGCCGGCAAATGAGCTGAGCCGACACGGCCAGATCAGCCCGAATCCTGCGTCGACCCGCGTTCAGGCGTCCGGGTGGATCCGGCTGATCTTGGAGCCTTCCAGGCTGATCCCGGCCATCAGGCCCTTCTGGCCGAACGGCATGGCGTAGACGTCCTGGGTCAGGTTGGTGGTGTCCAGGGTCTTGGCGAAGCCCGCGTCGACCACCACCACGCTTGGCCCCGCCCCGATCGCCCAACCTTCGTTCTTCTTCAGATAATCCAGGGCCGACTGGGTGACGAAGAACAGCGCATAGCCAAATTGCTGGGCTCCGGCCTGCAGGCCGAACGAGCCTGCCGCGACACTGTAATAGCCGATCGTCTTGCCATGCGAGCGCATAACCCCGTTGCCGCCCTGCGCGCCGACGATGAACCCGGCCTTGGTGATCTTGGGGAAGATCAGCACAGCCCGTGACCGCGCGGTCAATTGGCGCGCCTTCGGACTGGCGGCATAGAGCTTCTGCAGCGCGGCGCTCGCCTCGCGGTCCAGGTCCCGGGCGCTGGCCGCAAATGCGGCGGAGACACCCATCACCGAGCCGCCGGCGAGTGAGAGCGCCGAGGCGAGCGCCGTTCGCCGGGTCAAATCCAGCGGCGCGAATTCCGTGTCGTGACTGGTCATGGCGGTTGCTCCCATGTGCGTCGAGGCGAACGTCAGGCGCCAATGGCCGCATCTTGTCGACGATGGTCGGCCAAGCGGACCGAACTCTCGGACCCAAGCGACGATAGATCAAGCCCGGTTGCAAGCCGCGTGAGGGCGAGCCAATTGGGGATATAGGCGCCCTGGTGACGGTCACGCTACAATAGATTGCAATTCCAGGCAGATCGCTCACGACCTGGTCGGCTTACATCACCCCACCCAGCCAACATCGCAGCTTTCATGTCCGCCCCTGATCGCTTGATTGCCTATTCAGCTGCGAACCTTGTCACAAACATACTAGCGATTGACGCGATATTGACGAATTTCACTTTGGGCGGCGAATTCTCGTACCGGAACACATCGATATCGTCTCAAGTTACGCAATGGCTATGCGCAAATCTATGCCTGCGAAACCCCAACAAGGCCGGATACAAGGAATTCTCGGAATTTACCCAACCTTAATTGGAGCGGATCATTAGTCATAGACGTGCCGCGGCAAGCGCCTCTATGCCGTTGACGACATCAAGAACAACGCCGGGCGATGCAGGCAATGGAACAGTCTGAAGTTCAATTCACCGGTGAGATCACTGTTCGGACCATCGTTGCCGCACGCGAAAAACTTGCGGAATCCCTGCGACAAAGTGTCTCAGTACTTCTGAACATAGGATCCGTCGCGTCCGTCGACTTGACGTTCGTGCAGCTGATCGAATCCGCCCGACTTTCTGCGGCGCGTGACGGAAAAACCCTTGGGCTGACCTCCGCCGCCACCGGTCCGGTGCTGGAGGCCCTGCAAAGAGGCGGCTTCCTCGGAGCCAGGGCCGCTGAGCAGTCCGGTTTCTGGCTGGAACCCTCAGGAGCGCAAACATGACGTCGGTCCTGACCGTCGACGATTCGGCCAGCATCCGCCAGGCGATCCGTATCGCCCTCAGCGCCGAGGGCTACAGCATCACCGAAGCCGTCAATGGCGCCGATGGCCTGGAGAAGGCCGCCGCCGGCGACTTCAAGGTCATCGTCACCGACCTCAACATGCCGGTGATGGATGGGCTCACCATGATCCGCGAGCTGCGCAAGCGGCCCGCACACGCCGGCGTGCCGATCCTGTTCCTGACCACGGAGTCCGACGCGGAGATCAAGCAGGAGGCCAAGGCGGCCGGCGCAACCGGATGGCTGACCAAGCCATTCGATTCCGAGCAACTGGTGCGGATCATCAAGAAGGTCCTCGCCCGGTGAGCGCCGCCGACCCGGTCGCCACCTTCCGCCAGGAGGCGGAGGAGCTGCTCGAGCAGATCGAACAGGGCCTGCTCGACCTGGAGGCCCGGCCGGGCGACCGCGAACTGGTCAACTCCGTCTTCCGGGGCCTGCACACGCTCAAGGGCTCGGGCGCGATGTTCGGCTTCGACGCCCTGGCTGCTTTCACCCATCACTGCGAAACCGCCTTCGATCGCGTCCGCAAGGGCGAGGTCCCGTTGACCCCAGAACTGCTGGTGGCCGTGTTGGCGGCTCAGGACCACATGCGCGCCCTTATCGAAGGGACGAACGCACCGGCCGAGGCGGGCGAGGCGCTGCTTGCCGCCCTCAGGCTGGCGGTCGAAGGGGCCGGCGATCCGCCGGCGACGACAGCGGCGGCAGACGCTCGCAAGACCTGGCGCATCCGTTTCAGACTCCCGGCCAACGCCATCGCCAACGGCGCCAATCCGCTGGCCCTGCTGGACGAACTTCGCGAGCTCGGCGAAGCCGAAGTCGCGGCGCTCACCGACGCCATACCCATGCTCGAGGACCTGGAGCCCACCGAGTGCCACCTGGCCTGGGAAGTGGTGCTGACCACCGACCAACCCCGTTCGGCGGTGGACGACGTCTTCATCTTCCTGATCGACGACATGGAGCTGAACGTCGAGGAAGTCGCTTCTGCCGCCCCGATCACAGACGTGGTCGACGACGCCGAGGACTCTCCGACAGAGGGCGATCTGCGCGCAGAGGCGCCGGCCGCGGCGGACCCGCGCTCTGGCAAGGCCAGCGAAACGGTGAGGGTCCCGGCCGAACGGCTGGATGAATTGATGGACCGCGTCGGCGAGCTGGTGATCGCCCAGTCGCGCCTGAAACAGCTGGCGGCCGCCAGCGTGGACGTCAACCTCCGCGCCGTTTCCGAAGAGATCGAACGGCTGTCCAATGAGTTGCGCGACACCATGATGGTGGTGCGGATGGTGCCGATCGCCACCCTGTTCAGCCGCTTCCGGCGCCTGACCCACGACCTGGCCCGTGAGACCGGCAAGTCCATCGAACTGGTCACTAGCGGCGAGGCCACGGAGCTGGACAAGACCATCATCGAGCGGCTGGCCGATCCGCTGATCCATCTCTTCCGCAACGCCGTGGACCATGGGCTTGAAACGGCCGAGGCGCGCGTCGCGGCGGGAAAGCCGCCTTCGGGCCGCGTAGAGTTGTCAGCCCGGCACTCGGGCGCCGAAGTGATCATCACCCTTTCGGATGACGGCCGCGGGGTCGACCGTGACCGAGTCAGGGCGCGGGCCGAGGAAACAGGCCTGCTGACACCGGGCGCCAACGCCAGCGACGCTGAGCTGCTGCAGCTGATCTTCCACCCTGGGTTCTCGACCGCGAGCCAGGTCACCAACCTGTCCGGCCGCGGAGTCGGCATGGACGTGGTCAAGCGCACCATCGACGCCCTGCGCGGTTCGATCGAGATCGACAGCCGCCCGGGCGAGGGCTCCGAAGTGGTGCTGCGGATCCCGCTCACCCTGGCCATCATCGACGGGCTGCTCGTCCGCGTCGACCAGAGCCGATACGTCATCCCCCTGTCCGCCGTGGAGGAATGCGTCGAGCTTTCGGTCGAAGAAGACGCGCGATCGAGCGTCCGCAGCGTCATCTCCCTGCGCGACGAGGTCGTGCCGTTCCTCCGATTGCGTGACCTGTTCGCAACCGGATCTCTGGCGGATCCGCACCAGAAGATCGTCGTCATCACAACCGGCGAGGAGCGCGTCGGCCTCGTCGTCGACCAGATCATCGGCGATCACCAGACCGTCATCAAATCGTTGTCCGAACTGCACGCCGACGTCGGCGCGTTCTCTGGCGCCACTATCCTGGGCGACGGCGCGGTGGCTCTGATCCTGGACGTTTCGCACCTCGTCGAGGCCGGCCGCCGCCAGCATGGCCCCATGCGGGAAGCGGGGTGAACATGGCCCAGACCATGATGGCCAATAGCGCGCCCGACGACGCCGTCGAGATGCTGATCTTCGACCTCCAGCACGAGACCTTCGCCATAGAAGCTCTAATGGTGCGCGAGATCCTGGATCCGCCGTCCGAGACCAAGGTGCCCGGCGCCGCCGCATTCGTGGACACGGTGATCAATTTCCGCGGCCGCGTCATACCGGTGGCCGACCTGCGCGTTGCTTTTGGCCTGGAGCGCGCCGCGGCCACGGTCGACAGCCGCATCGTGGTCATCGAGCTGGAGCTGGACCGCGCCCCAACCCTGGTGGGCGTCCGCGCAGACAAGGTTCATGAGGTCGCCTCCCTATCCCTGGTGTCCACCCAGCAGGCGCCGAGAGTCGGCGTCCGTTGGCGGCAGGAGTTCGTCAGATGCCTCGCCCTTCGCGGCGACGACCTCGTGATCCTGCCCGACCTCGCCAACATCTTTTCCGCCCGGGGCGAGCCCTCCCCGGTCCCCATTCGCGCCGTGTCCTGACATTCAACGCCGGAGCCTTTCCCATGCGCCTCACGATCAAACTGAAGCTCGGCCTCGCCTTTGGCCTGATCATCGTCATGATGATCGGCACGGCGACCCTGGGAGTCATTGGGCTCGGATCGATCAACAGCACCTTCGACAAGGTGATGTCCGGCCCCGTTGAACGGCTGCAGGCAGCTCAGGACCTGGACAGCGGATTCCTGCGCATCGCCCGGGCCGAGAAGGACATGATCATCGCCGACAGCCGTGAGGCGGCGGCGCCCTTCGCGGCCGATATCGTGCGCGAGCGCCAGAGCTTCCAGGACCAGCTGACCCGCTCTGAAGCCTCGGCCCCGCCGGAAGCCAAGCCGAAGTGGGCGCAGCTGCGAAGCCTGTGGGAGCAGTTCCTGCCGGTCGACGAACGACTGCGTGAAATGGCCCTGAACAACCAGGACGCCCAGGCCATCGCCCTGTCGCGGGGCGAAGGCGAACGGCTGGAAAGCCAGGCGGCCAAGGTGCTGGACGACCTCGTGCAGCTCGACCAGGCCGAGGCCAAGCAGGCCTCCGAAAAGGTCGACGCCGATGACGCCGCCACGCGCAACACCCTGATGGGCGCTGCCCTCGTTGCCCTGCTGGCCGCTGCAGCCGCCGCGGTCTGGATCGGTCTGTCGATCAGCAGGGGACTCGGCAAGATCGACGCCCTTGCCAAAGCGGTCGCCATCGGCGACCTCGACCAGCAGATCACCGTTACGTCCAACGACGAGATCAAGGACCTGGTCGACACGGTCAACACCATGACCGCCAATCTGCGCGCCACCGCGATGCTGGCGGACCAGGTCGCTGACGGAGACCTAACGGTCCAGCCGGCCCCTCTGTCTGACAAGGACGTCCTCGGCCTGGCGCTCGGCCGCATGGTGGAGCGCCTTCGCGGTGTTGTGGCCGACGCCCTGTCGGCGTCGGACAACGTGTCGTCCGGCAGCCAGGAGCTGTCGGCGGCGTCAGAGCAGGTGAGCCAGGGGGCCACCGAGCAGGCGTCCTCCACCGAAGAGGCCTCCGCCTCGATGGAGCAGATGGCCGCCAACATCAAACAGAACGCCGACAACGCGGTTCAGACCGAGAACATCGCCCGCCAGTCGGCCAAGGACGCCGAGGTCAGCGGCCAGGCCGTCAGCCGCGCCGTCGACGCCATGCAGATCATCGCCGAGAAGATCACCATCGTTCAGGAGATCGCCCGCCAGACCGACCTTCTGGCCCTCAACGCCGCCGTCGAGGCCGCCAGGGCCGGGGAACACGGCAAGGGCTTCGCCGTGGTCGCCTCCGAGGTCCGCAAGCTGGCCGAACGCAGCCAGGCCGCCGCCGCCGAAATCGGCGCGGTCTCCTCCGAGACCGTCAAGGCCGCCCATTCCGCCGGCGAGATGCTCACCAAGCTGGTCCCCGACATCCGCAAGACGGCCGAGTTGATCGCCGAGATCAGCGCCGCCTGCCGCGAACAGGACATCGGCGCCGGCCAGACCAACGAGCCCCTGCAGCAGCTGGACAAGGTGACCCAGCAGAACGCCAGCGCCTCAGAGCAGATGTCGGCCACATCCGAAGAGCTCGCCGCGCAGTCCGAGGAGCTGCAGGCCTCGATCTCCTACTTCCGCATCGAAGCGGCCGGATCGCGCGCGCGGCCCGTCCAGGCCCAGACCGCCGCGCCGGCCCGGCGTCCGGCGGCCAAGCCAGCGCCCCGACCCGCCACCGGGCAGGTCATGCGCAAGCCTGCCGCCATGCGTAACGGGGCCGCCAAGGACAAGGGCTTCGCCCTGCCCCTCACCCAGGGCGGACCAGACCCCGCCGACGCCGACTATCAAGAGTACTGAGCCATGAGCGAGCAGACCCTCGAGGGACAGTTCGTCACCCTGGCGCTCGGCGAAGAGACCTTCGCCGCGCCGGTGGAGCGCGTCCGGGAGATCCTGGATTTCCGCCCCCCGTTCCGGGTCCCGGACGCCCCGCCCTACCTGCTCGGCCTGACCGACGTCAGGGGGCGGGCGACGCCGACCATCGACCTGCGCGCCAAGCTGGGACTCCCGAGCGTCCCACCCGGGCCGCACACGCGGATCCTGGTGCTGGACGTACCGGCGGGCGGCAGGACCCTGTCGCTCGGCCTGGTCGCCGATCGGGTGATCGAGGTCACGGCTTTCGCAGCCGAGGAGATCGAGACCGCTCCCGACATCGGCGTGCCGTGGCGCTCGGCCTATATCCGCGGCGTGGTCCGGCGCGATACGGGCTTCGTGGTGATCTTCGACCTGGAACGGCTGTTCACCAGCGACGAGGCCGCGGCCATGCCGGACGCCGCCTTCGAAGAGCGGGCCGCCTGAACGTCCCGGCCACCGATCCTTTGTCCACCTGTCGATGGAAAGTCCCCAGTTGTCCACCGAGCCGCACTCCGCCCGCTTCGACGGCCTCAGCACGCGCAATTTCAACCGCCTGGCCAGCCTCATCCACGGCTATGCCGGCATCAAGATGCCCGCCAATAAGCGGACCATGCTCGAGGGCCGCCTTCGCCGGCGCCTGAGGGCGACCTCGATCGAGAACGTCAACGCCTACTGCGACTATCTATTTGAAGACGGCGGCGCCGACACCGAACTCGTGCACCTGATCGACGCGGTCACCACCAACAAGACAGAATTCTTCCGCGAACCCGCGCACTTCGAATTCCTGGCGGCCAAAGGGCTGCCCACGATTGCAAAGTCAGGCAGGCGCACCATCAAGGCCTGGAGCGCGGCCTGCTCGACCGGCGCGGAGCCCTACACCGTCGCCATGGTCATCGAGGACTTCTGCCGGACCGAGCGGGGCATGGACTACACGATCCTTGGGACCGATCTGTGCACGGAGGTTCTCAAGCTGGCGCATTCCGGCGTCTATCCGGAGGCGATGGTCGCCCCGGTGCCCATGCCGCTGCGCAAACGCCACCTGATGCGGGCCAGGGACTCGGCGGCGGACGTTGTCCGGATCAAGCCATCCATGCGCTCGAAGACGGCCTTCGGCAGGCTCAACCTGATGGACGACCGCTATCCGGTCGACACCGAGATGGACATGATCTTCTGCCGCAACATCCTGATCTATTTCGACAAACCCACGCAGTCGAAGGTCCTGGCGCGGCTGTGCGACCACCTTCGCCCCGGGGGGTACCTGTTCCTGGGCCACTCCGAGTCCCTCGTCGGCGTCGAACTGCCCGTCGACCAGATCGCCAACACCGTGTTCCGGCGGCGATAGTCCCGTGGCAGCCCCCAAGAAGATCCGTGTCCTGATCGTCGACGACTCTGCGACGGTGCGCCAGACCCTGGCGGACGTGCTGGAGTCGGATCCGCAGATAGAGGTCATCGGTGTCGCCTCCGACCCCTTCGTCGCCGCACGGCGGATCCGTGAGGAAGTGCCGGACGTGATCACCCTGGATGTGGAGATGCCGCGCATGGACGGCATCACCTTCCTGCGCAGACTGATGTCCCAGTGCCCGGTGCCGGTGGTCATGTGTTCGTCTTTGACGGAAGCGGGCTCGGAGACGCTGTTGCAGGCGATGGACGCCGGCGCCGTCGACGTGATCCTGAAGCCGCGCATGGGTGTGGCCGAACACCTGACGGAGTCCCGCATCCGGATCTGCGACGCCGTGAAAGCCGCGGCGAGCGCCCGCGTGGGTTCGCGCCGGCCCTCTCCGGAATTGCCGTCACGCACGACCGAAAAGAAGCTCACCGCCGACGCCATGCTGCCGCCGCCCGTCGGGCGGGCCATGGCGCGCACGACCGAAACCATCGTCTGCATCGGCGCCTCGACGGGCGGCACCGAGGCGCTGCGTCAGGTGCTGGAAGCCCTGCCTGCAGCCGCGCCGGGCATGGTGATCGTCCAGCACATGCCGGAGTTGTTCACCGCCTCCTTCGCCCGCCGGCTCGACAGCCTCTGCCAGGTCGAGGTCAAGGAGGCCGCGGAAGGAGACGCCGTGCTGCGTGGACGCGTGCTGATCGCGCCAGGGAACATGCACACCATGCTGGAACGCAGCGGCGCCCGCTATTACGTCTCGGTGAAATCCGGCCCCCTGGTGTCTCGCCATCGTCCATCGGTGGACGTGCTGTTCCGATCGGCGGCGCGCTCGGCCGGGTCCAACGCCATAGGGGTGATCATGACCGGGATGGGCGACGATGGCGCCAATGGCCTCAAGGAGATGAAGGACGCCGGCGCCTATACCCTGGCGCAGGACGAGGCCAGTTCAGTGGTGTTCGGCATGCCCAAGGAGGCCATCGCCAGGGGGGCGGTCGACAAGATCCTGCCCCTCAATCAGCTGCATCAGCAGATCCTCGCCGCCGCTGCGCGTTAGATAGTCCCTTCAGAACAGGACGTCGTCTTCGGGCTCAGGCGTCGGCGAAGGCGCCGGCGGTCCGCCCGCTCCCATGGCCGTGAGGGCGTCCTGGTGCACCTCTCGCTCGCGCGCCATGGTGTACTGTTTGGCGATCCTGCCCAGGAGGCGCTCCAGCGGCTCCTGGATGTCGTCGACCCGGGTGGAGACCTGGGACCGTGCGGAAAAGGCGTCGGCTGCCTGGTCCAGGGCGGCGCCCACCTCGCCCTGGAAGTTCAACCGCGACGTTGCGTGTCGCAGGCCCTCGACGACAGCCTCGCCCTGATGGGCCAGCTCCGCCAGGTCCGCTTCAACCGACTCACTGGCCGACCTCACCCGGCCGTCTGCAGCTTCGAGCGCCGCCGTCGCTGCGCCCGGGTCGCCCTCGTCCGAGTCGCCGTCTCCCGGTCCGGAACCGCCGCCCCTGGTCAGGACCATCGACTGGCGGGTCAGGTCGTCCAATGCCGTCAGAGTCTCTCCGGCCGACTTATCGAGGTGACCGGCCTGCATGCGCAGCTCGACCGCGATCACGGCCAGCGGCTTGCCGACATCGCCTATGCGCGAGCACTTCAGAGTGGCGTTGAGCGCCATCTGCTGGACATTGGCCCTTATCTTCTGGATTCCGGCGACGCGCGTGGCGAGTCCGTGCGCTGCGGCGGCAGCCGATCGGCCAACCTCGAGAGCGGCGAGGTCGGCGCTGCGCATCTCGCCCACCAATCCGATCGCCTGGCCGATGCTGCCGTCGAGATGGCGGAGGAATCCAGCGTTGCTGCCCTCTACCCGCCCGTGCGCCAGGTCGCGAAGGCGCAAGATCTCCAAGGCGTCCTCAGCCAACCCGTCCATGTTCCGGCCAATCTTGGCGACCTCCTGGTGGAAGTCGGCCGCGCATTCCGTCAGTTGGCGTCCCAAGAGCTCATGGACCGCGCCAGCCAGGCGCTCGCTCTGTCCAGTATCCAGGCCGTCAACGGAGGCGGACTCGCCGAGCATCTCCAGCCCGGCCTGAACGTGCTCGATCCTCTGCCGGGTGATATCGCCGATCTGCAGGGCCGCAAGCGCCCCCGCCACCTTCTTCTGGACCGTGCGGGCGATGGACGCCGCGCCGGTCGCAGCGCCGGCCACCTTTTCGTGATGCAGCGCCATCGCTTCGGCGCTCTGGACCAGGGCGTTCGGCACGTCGGGCAACAGTTCGGCGCACCGCCGGCCCAGGTTCTGTGCGTGGCTCAGGGCTGAGCCCACCTCCGCGTCCAGCCGCGCCAGGTCCTTGCTGAAGGCGTCGAGCTCTGTGTGGCCCAGGTTGATACAGTCGCTCATCTCCTGGGCGAAGATGCCGAACTCTTCGCCGGTCTCCAGGATGCCTCCGGCCGTGATCTTGGTATTGATGGCGAAGGCGCGCAGATAGGCCAGATGGCGACGCAGGTTGTCGACGCACTCCCCCAGCGCGCCAGCAAGACTGGAAACGCTCTCGATCATGACCCGCCGCTCGGCGTGGGTCTCGGGCAGGGTCAGCAGGCTCGCCGCCGCGCTGCGCAGCTCGCCGGAGGTCGCGTCCACGCTCGCCGGATCGAGCGTCTCTGCGAGGCGGTCGAGGGACGAGATCAGGTCCAGGATGCTCTGGACCGCCTTGCCTAGGACGTCGCCGGCTTCCAGGAACTTGCCATCGACCACGCGACGGGCGGCCTCCAGCCGGATCACGACTGCAGAGACCTCGCGCTGTTCCCAGGTCGTCGCCCGTTCCGCTGATCCCCGGCTATGTGTCAATGTGCGTCAATCCAGTGTCCTGCCGATACGTTCTAACCCAGAGACGAAAAGCCCAAGTAAATGGGCAGACCTTAGATTGATCTCACCCGACGCCGCGGCCGGTCGCAGGCTGGTTGGATTGCGTCAGGTCCGATGTGAGCACGTCCTCGATCGCGGTGAACAGGGCGTGGGCGGTGATCGGCTTCTGAAGGTGGCGATCGGCCCCGGCGGCGCGGCTGGCGGCGACATCTTCCGGACGCGCGTTGGCGGTGATCATGACAATGGGCGTAGGCGCCCTACCCGCCTGGACCTCCAGGTCCCTGATCCGGCGCACCGCCGTCAGCCCGTCCATGACCGGCATCTGGATGTCCATGAGGACCAGCTCGAATGCTCCATTGGAAAAGGCATCGACGGCCTGCAGGCCGTCTTCGACGCTCACAATGTCGGCGTCGTCGGCCAGCATGAGCTCCACCAGGGTCCGATTGGTCGGATGATCGTCCGCCAGGAGCACGCGCATGTTGGTTCGAAGCGCCGGAGCCCCGGCGGGATGGTCCGATGACTCCGTATCGGTCTGCTGCGGCAGGGGAACCTCGAACCAGAAGGCCGAGCCCGAGCCAGGCGTGCTGTCGCAGTCCAGCGAGCCGCCCATCCGGGTGACGATTTCCCTGGCGATGGCCAACCCGAGACCGGAGCCGCCATACCTCCTTGTGGCCGTTTCGTCGGCCTGACGAAACCGGCCGAACACCCGCTCCTTGGCCGCCGGATCGAAACCTATGCCAGTGTCGACGACGCAGAACCGCGCCCAACCGTCGGGCGTGCGCGCCGCCGTCAACTGGACCCCGCCATGGTCCGTGAACTTGACGGCGTTTTCCAAAAGGTTGGCCAGGACCTGACGCAGACGCACCGAGTCTCCGACCGCAGGTCCGTCCATTTCCGGCGATACACAAACCTCCAGCGCAATTCCCTTGGCGGCTGCCCGCAGCTGCGTCAGCGCAGCGACCGACCGGATGACGTCGCCGGCGTGGAACACGGCCTGTTCGATGCCGACCTCACCGGCCTCGGCCCTGGCCAGGTCGAGGATGTCGCTGAGCAGCCGGTTCAGGCTGTCGCTCGACGCCAGGATGATATCGACGAGCCGGCGGGACCGGTCGCCGAGGATGTCCGCCGCAAGAAGGTCCGCGCCGGCGATGATGCCGTTCAGAGGCGTGCGGATCTCGTGGCTGATGTTGGCGAGGAAGGCGCTCTTGGCCTCGCTGGCCTGTTCGGCCGCGACCAGCGCCGTGCGGAGCGACTCCGCTGCGGCTCTTCGCTCGGTCACGTCCTCGCCCAAGGTTATGAGGTGGCGTGGGCCGACATCGTCAAAGGTCGCCCGGGTCTTGAAGACGAAGTGCCGGGGCGTATCGGCGCCTGGCGAAAGCACGGCTTGTTCCAGGACACGCATCTCACCGGACGCCGCGACGGCGCGTTCCGCGGCGGCCATGCTCTCGGCCATCGACGGAGAAAGGATCTCCGACGCACGCTTTCCCAGCGCTTCGTCGGCCGAGACATCAAGAACGTCCTCGGCCGCCCGGTTGATGAGGATGTATCGCCCGTCGTCGACGTTCTTCACCGTCAGGGGAGATGGCAGCAGCTGGATGACGCTGTCGAGGAATGCGCAGGTCTCGACTTCGGCCGTGACGTCCCGGGAGGTCGCGAACAGCCGGACCACTGATCCGTCCTCAGCCAGCACCGGCGACACAACGGTGTCCCAATATCTCCTGGCCTGCAGGGCTCCGGGAAAGAACGCCCGGAACTTGGCCACCTGTCCTGTGGCTCCAGTCCGGACCGCCCGCTCGAGGGAAAACCGGCTCTCTTCCGGCCAGAGGGTCTTCCAGGTCTGGAGCGGACCCCCGCTCCCTTCGGCGCCGACCAGCGCCCGGCCGCGGCCATTCATGTACTCGACGCGCCCATCAGGCGTGAGCAGCCAGATACAGTCCTGGCTGGCCTCAGCGATGCTCAGGAAGTCGGGTCCCAGCGGACTCGTTGCGCCTTTCGCGCCCGCTGCACCGGTCTTTCCCAACGACGTCCCGCCTTAACCCAGAACATTCCCCGGGGCAGTCATCGCACAGGTTACTGAAGCTCCCGTAAAACGGGGCCGTCGCGTCAGGGAACAGCGTCGGAAGGCGCCAGGGCCGGACGGCCCAGGATCATGTCGGCGGCCTTCTCGGCGATCATGACCACCGGAGCGTTGGTGTTCCCACCGACGAGCCTCGGGAAGATCGAGGCGTCTGCGACCCTCAGACCTTCAACACCCCGGACCCGGAGCTGCGGATCGACCACCGACTCGCCGTCGCCGCCCATGCGGCAGGTTCCGCAAGGATGGTGCACGGTCACCGCCGAGCGACGGATGTAGGCCCGGAGCTCCTGTTCGGCCGTCACCTCCGAGCCGGGCTGGTATTCCTCAGCGCGATACCGGGCGAATGGTGGGGAGGCGAACACCCGGCGCGACAGGGTGAGGGCGCGCAGCATCGGCTCAAAGTCGTCCGGGTGGCTGAGCAGGTTGGGGTCGATCACCGGCGCGTCGGCCGGATCAGGGCTCGACAGCGACACCCGGCCGCGGCTCTTCGGATAAAGCAGCACCGAACTCATCACGAAGCCATGGCCAAGCGGCAGAGGGAAAGTCGACGTGTTGCGGCGGGCGGGCTGGAAGACGAACTGGACGTCCGGACGGTCGAGGCTCGGGTCGGTGCGCAGGAAGGCGTTTGTCTCGAACACATTGCTCGCGAACGGGCCCTGGCGGAACAGCAGGTACTCCAGGACGTTCCAGACGCCCCGCGGCAGGGCGCCCAGCGAGATTCCATAGGACGAGATGTCGGACATCACCATCTGCAGCAGGACCGCCGGATGGTCGTGGAAGTTGCCGCCCACCGCCGGAATGTGACGTTTGACCTCGATCCCGAGGGCTTTCAGCGCATCGCCGTCGCCAATGCCGGAGAGCTGCAGGATCTGGGGCGACCCGATGGCGCCGCCGGTCACCACCACCTCGCGCCGGGCGCCGATCGTGTGCACGCCTTTAGCCGTCTGGACCTCGACGCCCGTCGCACGCGCCGCGTCGATCACGACCCTGCGGACCATCGCGCCGGTGACCACGTGCAGGTTCGAACGCGCGCGCACCGGGTCCAGGAAGGCGGTCGCGGTGGACTCCCGCCGTCCGTCCTTGATGTTGGCCTGGCGCGGGCCAAACCCTTCTGGATCCGGACCATTGAAGTCAGGGCACGGGCGGAACTGAAGCTCGGAAAGCGCCCCCAGGAAGTCCTCGGTCATGGGGTTGCGGCGCTTGACGTCGCTGACGTTCAATTCCCCGCCGACGCCGTGGAAAGGCGAGTCCCGAAAGGTCTCGTTGTTCTCGGAGCGAAGGAAGTAGGGCAGCGCCTCGCGATAGCTCCAGCCGGGATTCCCCATGGCCGCCCAGTCGTCATAGTCCTTGGGCTGGCCGCGGTTATAGACCATGCCGTTGATCGAACTGGAGCCGCCGAGCACTCGCCCGCGCGGAATCGGGAGCCGCCGCCCATCGAGGCCGGCCTGCGGCACAGTCCAGTATCCCCAGCCCAGGCCCGGCGTGCCAAGGGCCGCACCGACGAGCGCTGGCACATGGATGAAGGGGTGGGTGTCCGGCCGTCCGGCCTCCACCAGACAGACCGTCGTCCCGGGATCGGCAGACAGCCGGTTGGCCAGGACGCAGCCTGCCGAGCCCGCGCCCACGATGACATAGTCGAACGCGGACTCATCAGGAACGGATGACATAGGACCGTTCAGACCACGGCCGGGAGCGTGGCTTGGTTCAGCATCGCCCTCTCCTCAGACGTCGTCCGCCACGAAGCGCCAGACCTGGCCCTCGCGAACGATCCGGCCGCTGGAGGGTTCGGCGAAATGGCTGCCGATCACGGTCGAAGGCTTGTCCTGGTAGCGGGCGAAGAAGTCGCGGCGGGAGCGCTGGCCGGCGTCCTTGTCCATGTCGAAGTTGTTGATCCAGTCCGGTTCGGCGAATTGCACAGGGTGATGGATCACATCGCCGGTGATAACGGCTTCCTGGCCGGCCGAGGAGATGTGGACGCTGACGTGGCCCGGGGTATGGCCATGGGTCGGGATCAGGCGCACCTCGTCGGTGATGCGATGATCGGGCGGCACGAAGTCCACTAGGCCGGCATCCAGCACAGGCTGGATGGCGTCGTCCACGTGCTCCATGTGCGGCAGCCCTGCTGCGCGGCTCTTTTCCCAGTGGTCCAGCTCAGTGCGGCTGAACAGGTAGCGTGCGTTGGGGAACGTCGGGACCCACTTGCCGTCGACCAGTCGGGTGTTCCAGCCGCAGTGGTCCAGGTGCAGGTGCGTGCACAGCACCGTGTCGAAGGACTCCGGCGCGTAGCCGGCGCCGATCAGGTCGTCGAGGAAAGACGTCTGCATATCGGAGAAGACGTCGAACTCGCGCTTCCTGCCGTTGCCTATGCAGGTGTCGACCATGATCCGCCGACCCTGGGAGACAACGACGAAGGCCTGGAAATTCATGCGCATCCGCCCGTCGGGCGTGACGAAGTGGGGCGCCAGCCAGTCGTACTTCAGCAGCAGATCGGCCGTGGCGCCGTCCAGCAGCACCCAGACGTCATCCTGGAAATCGTAGAGCTCGACGATCCGCACGACCTCCACGTCGCCGATCTTCCAGCGCTTGATGTGCTCCCGTCCCATCGCCGTCCCTCTCCTGCCCGACGACGCGGTCGATGCCGCAAGGCTGGCGTCTGGACCAGGCGCCAGCCGCCCGAGCCCGAGTTCGGCCAAGAGCGGAACGCTCCGGCAGCCGACGCCGATTGTCGTCTTGTCCGGACCTTATAGGGACGCGGCCAGCGGGCTGGCAACTCGCATGCACGGGCCGGACGGAGGCCTGCGGTCAGACCCGCGCCAGCCGTGCGAACGCCCCTGGACGGGGGCGACCGTTACTTGGACTTGGCGCGTCCGCGCACGGGTTTGGCCGGCGCCTTGCGGCGTCCGCCCTGACCGAGGCCCATCTGCTTGGCGAGGTTCGAACGTGCTTCGGCATAGGAAGGCGCGACCATCGGATAGTCCTTCGGCAGGCCCCATTTTGCGCGGTACTGCTCAGGTGTGAGGTCGTACTTGGTGCGAAGATGCCGCTTCAAAGACTTGAACTTGCGGCCGTCCTCCAGGCAGATCAGGAACTCGGGCGTGATCGATTTCCTGACCGAGACCGCAGGTTTCGCCGGCTCTGCGGCCTCGGCCGGAGCTCCATTGGCGATTCCAGTCAACGCCAAATGCACCTGCTTGATCAGGGCGGGGACGTCCGCCGCCGAGACTGCGTTGTTCCCCACATACGCGGCGACGATGCCAGACGTCAGTTCGATAACTGTAGATTGTTCATCGCTCATGTTTGCACCCATAAAAATATGCGAGGCCTGACCAATATCGGATTCGCGCGCCGGCGACGACATCTTGATTTGCACACCGGTCTGACGCCGCGATCAATGACGGCTGATATGACCAAAGGTCAATCCGGTGTTGATCTCAGGGAACACGCTGACGCTAGAATGAAGCCTCCGAACCAAGCCCCTGTTCGCGCGCCGATCGATAGACGAACCAGCCGCTCACAAGATCCTGAACAATCGAGCCTAGGGATTTGTAGAGGGTGACATCGGCTTCGCTGATCCTTCCGGGCAAGTCGCCGCTCATCACCTGGCCGATCTCCCCGAGGACATGGTCCTGGGAGATCAAACCCGCAGCGACGGCATGCAGCACCTCGGCCCCCTGGCGCAGCACGGACGCCTGATGGTCGGCGAACAGCCGGGCGCGAACGACCAGGGCGTCGTCGATTTCACGCGGGCCGGCGCTGCTGGATCCGACGACATTGAGGTGGGCCCCATCGGCGACCCAAGCGCTCTCGAGGATAGGGTCGTAGGCGCCCGTGGTCGTGCAGATCAGGTCAGCGTCGCGGACCGCCTCGCGGACGCCGGCGTAGACCCTGACCGGCTGGCTCAGCTCGGACCTCAACTGATCCGCCAATGCCTGGGCCCGCTCGGACGAACGGGCCCAAAGGCGGACTTCCGTGATCGGACGCACCAGCACCATGGCGAGGGCGTGAACGCGGGCCTGCTCGCCGGCGCCCAGTATCGCCAAGGTCGAGGCGTCCGGCCTGGCCAGGACCTCGGTGGCCGCCGCGCTCGCCGCTCCGGTTCGAATGGCGGTGATCTCACCACCGTGGAGCAGGGCGACAGCCGCTCCCGTCTCGGGATCGAACAGGGCCACGACGCCCTGGTGGGTCTGGAGCCCTTTGGCCGTGTTCTGGGGAAAGACGTTCACCAGCTTGGCGCCGAAGGTCTGTTCGGTGGACCCTGGCATGACGCCGAACGCGGAGCCGTTTCCCAGATCGATGATCTGACGCAGCAGCTGCCGCGTGCGGCCGGCCGACAATGCGGTCATGGCCTCCCGCATGAGCGCAATGCAGGTCTGCAGCGGCAGAAGCCTGCTGACGGTATCGCGGTCGATGACCAGGAGGTTCATGGCTCAGACGTTGCGTCCGCCGGCCGGGACGTTCCGGCCCGGCATGCTGCCCGCCGACCCAGGGGAAGCGCAAGCCCAGCGAACCAGGGCGCCTCAGGCGACGGCGGTCACGTCCCTGGAGTCGGAGATGCGGGCGATCTCCGCGATGAGGGCGGAGGGCGAGATCGGCTTGCCCGCCACGCCGTCCATCCCTGCAGACAGATATTCATGTCGCTGATGGTCCAGCACATTGGCCGTCAGGCCGATGATGGTGACGCGCGAGGCAGGACCTTCAAGGCCGCGAATCCTCCGGGTCGCCTCGACGCCGTCCATGCGCGGCATCTGCACGTCCATAAGGACCAGGTCGAACCGGCCCGACGCCGCCATCTCCAGACCCTCTACCCCGTCCTTCGCTGTCTCGGCGTGGGCGCCCAGCGCCTCGAGCATCATGGTGATGACCAGCTGGTTCGTGGAATTGTCCTCGACCACCAGGACCTTGATCCCTCCCAGCGCGCCTTCAGGCGTGGAGGGTCTGGCTTCGAAGCCCGTCGCCGGCTTGACGGGGACGTCGAACCAGAAGGTCGAACCCCTTCCTTCTCGGCTGGCGCAATCCACTTCGCCGCCCATCATCTCGGCGAGCGCACGGGTGATGGCGAGACCCAGGCCCGAACCACCGAACCGCCGAGCCGTTGACCCGTCTGCCTGCTGGAAGCGCTGGAACAGCGAGGCCCGTGCAGCCTCGGAAATGCCGATGCCGGTGTCCTCCACCTCGAGCCTCAGCCGCATGTCGCCTTCGGCAGTCTCGAAGACCGACAGCCGGGCTTCGACGTAGCCCTCCGACGTGAACTTCACGGCGTTGCCGATCAGGTTGAACATGGCCTGCCGCAGGCGCACCGAATCCGCCTCGATCAGACTCTGCACGCCCTCAAAGCGCGTCCTGAGCTCCACGCCCTTAAGCTCCGCCTCCGCGCGCAGCATGCGCGCCACCCCCTCGATCGTCGCGGCCGCATCCATCGGCTCGGGCGTAAGCTCCAGGCGGCCCTCTTCGATCTTGGAGAAATCGACCACATCGTTCAGCAGCTGCGCCAGCATTCGTCCGCAGTATTCGGCTTCCTGAAGCAGGCCCTTCCCGCGCAAGGTCAGCGGCTCCTGTGTCAGGAGATGAAGGATGCCGAGCACCCCGTTCATCGGCGTGCGCAGCTCGTGGCTCATGTTGGCGAGGAACTGGGCCTTGGCCACGCCGGCCGCCTGCGCGGCCTGTTCGGCCTGCACCAGCAGCAGCTCCTGGCGCTTGCGCTCATCTATGTCGAGGATGAAGCCCACGACCCGATCGGACGCCCCGGCGGCGCCCCCGTGATTTTCAACGCGGGACTCGATCCAGCGCGTCTCGCCCGTCGGCAGCACAATCCGCATTTCAAGGACGTGGGCCTCGCCCGTCGTCATGGCCTGATTGGCCAGGTCGTCCAGTCTGGCCCGATCGTCGGGATGGATCATCGGCCAGGCCGACGCGGCCTCCTCATAAGTCATATCCTGACCGACGATCTGGATCAGCTGAGGCGAACACCAGAATGTCCCCGTCTTGAAGTTGGTTTCGAACACCCCTGCACCGGCGGCGTCAAGCGCAAGTCGCAGCCGCTCGGCGTTGACCTGGGCCTCTGCCTGAGCCCGTTCCAGCGCCAGTTCCTGACGCTTGCGGGCGTCGATATCGACCATCAGAGCCACCGCACGGACCGGCTGTCCGTCTTCGTCAATGACCCGGTTGCCGTGGGCCTGCACCCAACGGACCTCGCCCGACGGAAGCAGGATGCGCATGTCGAACGGCTCGTGGAGCGCGCCTGTCCATCCGGCCACCACAGCGCGGAACAGGTCCCGATCGTCGGGATGGCACATCGGCCAGACGTCGTCCGCGAAGTCTTCCCAGACGACCTGCCGGCCGATCAGCTCGTTGAACTCCGGCGAACACCAGATGCTGCAGGTCCTGAAATCGAACTCGGCCACGCCGGCGCGTACGGCGCCCAGGGCGAGGTTCAGCCGGTCCGCCGTATCCTGTAGCTCTGCGCGAGCTTCGGTGAGCGCCAGCTCCTGGCGCTTGCGGTCATCAATGTCGATCAACAGGACAACGATCTTCTGCTGTCTGCCGGCCTGGCCCGGATCCATCTGGGCGTGAATCTGGATCCACCGGACGTCTCCGGAAGGATGGACGACGCGGAAGTCGATAGGAATCAGCCGGTCGTTTTCCCAACCCAGCAGATGACGGTCGAGCCGCTCGCGGTCGTCCGGGTGGCACATCGGCCAAGGGGGCGCGTCGGGACCGAGGAAGACCGGCGGCTGGCCGAGAATCCTCTCGACCTGCGGGGACGACCAGATCTTCCGGCTCTCGATTTCGATCTCGACGACGCCCATGTGCGCCGCGTCCAGGGCAAGCTCGAGCCGTCTTGCGTCGATGAGGGCCTGCAGCCGGGTCTGCGTCTGGGCCAGCTCCTGGCCCTTGCGGTCGTCGATGTCGATCACCGCGCCGACGATCGACGAGAGTGCGCCATCGGGCGTCTCGTTCACGACCGTGCGTATCTCGACCCAACGGCTTGACCCGTCGGGGAGCACCACGCGGGCTTCGTGGGGTTCGGTCATCAGGCTGTCGCGTCCGGCGCTGACGACGCGACCAATGCGCTCGCGATCGTCCGGATGGATCACGGGCCAGCAGGCCATGGCCATCTCGTCGAACGTAAGCGCGCGCCCGACAATCGTCTCGAACTCCGATGAGCACCAGACGGACCTTTGAAGGAAGTCGACCTCAAACACCCCTGCGTTTGCGGCGCTGAGGGCGAGCCGCAGCCGCTGCTCATTCGCCTGAGCCTGGCGTCTGGCCTCGATCAGCGGCGTAATCTCCACGGCGTTGATCGTGTAGAATCCTTCCATGTTCTTCAGGCCGTGATACGGCCGGTATTCGCAGTGGAACCAGCGCTCCTGACCTGACGCATCGACGAACAACTCGCCCTGGTTCAGGGCGTGTTCGCCTTGCGCTGCGCGGCTGTGGAATTCGAGGACTTCGGGGGTCGTGCGGGGAAGGGCGTCCTGGACCCGCTGGGCGCCGTAGTCCTTCCCCCCAAGGCCGTTGGCCCGCAGCCAGGATGCGCTTGCCGAAATGAGGCGGCAGTCCCTGTCGAACATGGCGGCGCAGCTAGGCGAGCGCCGTATCGCTTCCACCGTCCATTCCAGGGCTTGTGGCTTGCGAACGCCCAACTGCCTCACTCTGCTTATGGCCCCGGGCCTGGGTGTTTCCGAAGATCGCAGGTTGACCCCCGCGACATTCCTTTGAAGTCGGGATCAACCTAGCGGCCAGGGGTAAAGATTGGGTGATGCGACATTCCGTCCCACTCTACGTCGACTCTCTGACGCCGAGGTCTTTCGCGAACGAATGGGAATATTACATCAGGACCAGAACATTGCCTGTGAAGCTCAATGTCATCTACAACCGGCAGTCGCTTAACACGGCGCCTCTGTATCGGTAACTAGTCAGGACTCTGAATTCATTTGCCTCTCCGGGACCTGAGCGGTCCATTCAGGCCTGTCGGCGCGCCCTTGCAGCTCCAGGCCCGGATCAGTTTTACGGCCTGCTGTGTCTCGTCCGAGCGGTCGAAGCCGGTCAATCCGGAGACCTTTGCCAGGGCGTTCCAGGCCGCAGTGGTCTCGTGGAGGGTGGCGCAGGCTTCCGCCGTTCGGCCGGCGGCGTGCAACATTTCGGCGAAGGGACGTAACGCCACCGGGACCGCCCTTTGCGCCTCATAGTCGTTGGGCGAAGCCACTGCGCGGGCCCTGCGCGCGGCGATGTTGGCGCGGGCCTCTGCCAGGGCCTCGCCGTAGCGATGCAGCTGCGACAGGGCCACCGCCCGCTGCAGTCGCACGATGTTCTCCACGTGGTGGGCGCGCGGACTATCTTCGAACGCCCGCAGCTTCTCGGCCGTGGCCACGCCGCGGTCGATCCACTCCAGGCCCTCGCGGTACCGGCCGAACTCGGCGAGCGTGCTGGCGACATTGAAATCCGTATAGGCGAGGCGGTCATAGGTCCGCACGTCTCCCCGCCCGGCCATGGCGACTTCCAGCACCTTGGCCGCCGCCTCGTAGGACTGCAGGCCCTTGCCTGGATCGCCAAGGAAGTAGAGGGCGTCGCCCATCAGATTGAGGTTGGTGGCCTCGATGGTCGGCCGTGATCCATCCGGATCGGAGCCTCGGGGGATCTGCCGACCCCGCAGGAGGGCCATCTGCAGGAGTGGAAGGACATCCCTGTAGCGGCCCTCGTAACCCAGCACCTGGGCCTTCACGATGTCCGCATCCCAACGCTCCAGGCGAGCCTCGGCAAGGCCAGGGTTGTGCGCGATGACGCCGTCGAGCAGCCGGGCGGCCTCGTCGACTGCCCTCAAGGCAGCTGCATCCTGATTGTCGGCCGTGTTCAGGACCACTGACCGGATCTTCAGTGTCCGCGCCAGGGCCAGGGCGATATCATCGCGCTCGGGCGCCTCGGCCATCAGCCGCCGCAGTTCCTTTTCGGCCCGCGCCAGGGCCGCCTTGCCGGCGACCGGATCGCCGAGATTCTGGCCGCTCGAAGCCGCCAGGATCTGGCCGGTCTTGGCGTATCCCTCCGCCGCTTCCAGGCGAAGGTCGCGGGAAGCCCCGGGAACCTTGCTCAATCCCTCCAGATAGGTCCGCCCCCGAACGGCGAGGTCGCGTCTGAGCTGGGCGGAGCCGGGGAACCGTTCCAGAGAATCGGTAACGTCGCGCATCATGAACCGCGCCAGGGCGTGGACCTCTTCAAACCTCTGCTCCGCCTGCCGACGGGCCGCTTCGGCGCGGATATAGAGCGTCGTGGTCACCGCGATCGCGGCGATCAGCCCGACGACGGCCGCGGCGGACAGCACGATTGGAAGCCTTCGCCTGCGCCACAGCAGCGCCAGGGCGTGTCGCCGGCCTCCGGGGCGGGCGGTGACGGGATAATCGGAGAGCCATCGGTTGAGATCGGCGGCCAAGGCGTGCACCGCGCCATAGCGCCTCTCAGGTTCATGCGCCGCAGCCTTGGCGGCGACAGCCCGCAGGTCGGCGTCCACGCCATCGCAACCGGCGACAAGATTAGAAAGCAGGACTCCGAGGGAGAAGATGTCGTCGGCAGGCGTCGGCCTGTCGCCACGGGATTGGCGCGGGCTGGCGTAGCCGGGGGTCTTGGCCATGGGCCCCGACGCCGCGTCCATCGGCCCTTCGTCCTGCAACTGGGCGATGCCGAAATCCAGCAGCTTCACCCCGTAGCGTTCGTCGACCACGATGTTGCTGGGCTTGATGTCGGCGTGGGCGACCAGCTGGCCGTGGGCGTACTGGATGGCGTCACAGGCGTCGAGGAACAGGCGCACCCGATCCTTGGCCCCCAGACCGAGTTCCTCGCAGTAGGCCGTGATCGGCCTCCCGACGATGAGCTCCATGACGATGTAGGGAAGCCCCTCGTCGGTCACGCCGCCGTCGAACAGCTGGGCGATGTGCGGGTGCCGCAGGCGCGCCAGGATCTGACGCTCGATGGTGAACTGTTCTGCGGCCGCCTTGGAGAACAGCCCGACCCGAACCAGCTTGATGGCGACGGTCTGGTCGAACAGGCCGTCGGCACGCTCGCCGCGATACACCACGCCCATGCCGCCGCGACCGAGCAGATTCGTCAGGCGATAAACGCCGATCCGCTCCGGCGGCGCCATGTCCGCGAACCCGTGGAGCGGCTCGGGCGGGTTCGTGGGAAGGAAGTCGGCCGAGGTCTCGGCGCTGACCAAGGCGAGCACGGCCTTCAGCAGCGCCGGATCGGTTGCGCCCAGTTCGTCCGTGAGCCTGGCCTGGCGAGTTTCGGGAGCCCAGCCCAGGGCCTCCTCATAGACGTCTAGTGCGCGGCGCTCGAGCGCGGCGTCCATCTCAGTCGTCCGTGTCTTTCAGCTCCTTGAGGAGCCAGGCCCGCGCGGCGCGCCAGCTCCGCTGGACCGTGCTGACCGAAACCTCCAACACGCTGGCGATCTCCTCGAGCGTCAGGCCCGCATAGAAGCGCAGTTCGACGATCCGCGCCCGATCCGGGTCGACCTTGGCAAGTCTTTGCAGCACATCGTCAAAGACATCCAGGTCCATGATCGGGTGGGCGACGGCGTCCGGGTCGACCCAAAGGGTCATCACATCAGGCGGTCTGCGCTTCTGAGCCTTGTATCGACGCACCTCGTCGATGAGGGTCTGGCGCATCACCTTGGCCGAGAGCGCCAGGAAGTGTGTCCGATCCTGCCATGTCATGCGCTCGAGTCCGAGCACGCGGATGGCGGCTTCGTGGGCAAGGTCCGTAGGCTGGATCTGAAGCCGGTCGGCCTCGCCGTTCAGCACCTTGCGGGCGATGTTTCTGAATTCCTGATAGTGCAGCGAGAGGAGTTTCTCACGCGCCGCGGGTTCTCCGCGCGAGAACCCGGTCCACAAGCCGTCGATATCGGCGGTGGATAAGACTGTTATGTCGTCCATCACTACGCCACCCCTACCCGAACACCTTTGCGCATCCCGGCGAGGTTTGTCCAGATGCCTCACCTGATGGGTGAAACCGTGCAATCAGGGTGCCAAACACTCAAGCCCAAGCTATGGCGTTTAGTGGCGCCCCGCAGTCGTTGACCTTCGCGCGCCCAGACACAACTATCAATTGCAACAATACTCGACCATAAATTGAGCAGAGCAAGTATTGGTAAACACTGGTTAGTGCTCTTTCTTAGGGAACCGCATCCTTCCTCATGACTTTATCCAATTGGATGGGGGTTTTGTCGGCTGCCCGACACGACCGGAGAGTCTGGATGGAGTTTGTTTCGGATCAGCCGCCTGTAGCGCCGGCGCGCCGAACCGCGGCCAACCCGATCCTGGCGGCGTGGGCGCTCTGAGGTCGCCACATCAAGGGGGGGGCATGTACGAACCTGTCCGACCGACCGAGCATCGCCTTTCGGGCGCGTATGCGCATGCGCCGGCCGGCGGCGCTTGCAAGCGAGCCGTGGACGTCGTCCTGACCGTCCTGGCCCTCGCGTTCCTCGCGCCTTTGATGCTGCTGGTCGCCCTTTTGGTTTGCATGCAGGATCGCGGTCCGATCCTGTTTTCACATGAGCGCATCGGGCGACACGGCCGTCCCTTCAAGTGCCTGAAGTTCCGCAGCATGTCGGCAGACGCCGCCGGACAACTGGAGGCTTATCTCGCCCGCAACCTCTTTGCGCGGGCCCAATGGATGCGTGACCATAAGCTCAAGAAGGATCCGAGGATCACGCCTTTGGGGGGCATGCTCCGGCGGTCAAGCCTGGACGAGCTGCCGCAGCTGTTCAATGTGCTGGCGGGCGACATGAGCCTGGTCGGGCCAAGACCGATCGTGAAAGGCGAGGCGGCGAAGTACGGGATTTGGTTCCCGGACTATTGCCGCGTCAGACCAGGGATCACCGGGCTCTGGCAGATCAGCGGACGCAGCGACGTAGACTACGCTTCCCGCGTGGCGCTGGACGTCGAGTACGTTCGCAATGTCAGCCTTGCGCTTGACCTGCGCATCCTCGCCCTGACCGTTCCAGCGGTTCTGGCCGGACGTGGCAGCTGTTGACCCCCGGCCGGGATCTCACACGAAGAAATAGTCGAAGTTCTTGAACAGGTTGGAGCCGGAGCCACCGTAGTCCAACAGGATGTGCGCCGTGAACGCGCCGTCCGTGACCACATAGTCGTGCACGCCCGGGCTCTTGTCTCCCACGTACTGGAGGGTGGCGGACTTGGAGAAGCCGGAAAACTGGATGACGTCGTGCCCGCCGGTCCCGCCGAACAAACGCTCAAAATCGGTGATCGTGTCGTAGACCGCCCCACTCGCCGTGGGGACAAGGTCGCCCTTGGTGATGAGGAAGGTGTCGTTCCCCGACCCTCCGGTGACCAGGTCGGCGCCCGAACCGCCGGTGATGGTGTCCGTGCCCGAGCCGCCGATCAGCACATCCGCGCCCGAACCGCCGACCACCGTGTCATTGCCCGAGCCACCGTCGATCGTATCGTTGGCGCTACCCCCGGTCAGCTTGTCATTGCCGCCGAGGCCGGTGACGTTCTGCGGCGTGGTCTTGTTGGAGAAGTTGAAGTTGTCGTTGCCGCCCGTGCCGACCGTGGTGGTCACGTTGTTGGCGGCGGTGACCGTGACATTGACCGTTCCAGCCACCGGCGAAGCGACTTTCCCGTCGGTGACGAAGTAGGTGAAGCTGTCGGTCCCCACATATCCAGCGGTGGGGGTGTAGGTCACGATCCCTCCGGAGAGACTGACCGTCCCGTGCGCTCCGGCCGCAACGCTGGAGACGCTGAGCGTATCGCCGTCCACGTCGGTGTCGTTGGCGAGCAGCACCGAGGCGGCGACCGTCGCCGAAGCGCCTGACTGAGCCGAAAGCGAATCGGCCGCGGGCGTTGGCGCGTCGTTCACGGGGTTGACGGTCAGGGCGTATGAATAGGTCGCCGATCCGCCCTTGCCGTCCGACACTGCGAAGCTGAACGAGTCCGAGCCGTTGTAGTTGGCGTTCGGCGTGTAGGTGAACGCGCCCTTTGTGGACACGACCACGGTCCCGTGGGAGGCGGCACCGGACAGCGAATAGGTCAACGGATCGGCGTCCGGATCGACGGCGGTCGGCACGGAGCCGTTGAGGACTGTGTCCTCGTTTGTCGAGCCGGATCCGGCCGCGCCGACGGGAGCGTCGTTTGTCCCGGCGACGGCGATGGTGATCTGGGCGAGATCCGCCCCGCCGTGTCCGTCCGACGCCTGGTAGGTGAACAGGTCGCTGGCCGAAGCGCCCTGGGCCAGGGCCTGGGTCGCGGCCTTGGTGTTGTCCAGGGCGTAAGTGTAGGCGCCGCTGGCCTGGATCGTGAGCGACCCGTAGGTCCCGGCGATCACGGTCGAGCCCGATACCGCCTGGAGCGCGCCGCCAGAAGCTTCGGACCCGGTCCGCACGCCGCTGACCGTCAGCGCATCGCCGTCCACGTCGCTGTCATTGCCGATCACATTGCCGCTGGCGCTGGCGACCCCCGCCGTCGCAGAGCCGTTCGCAAGGATGCCGGCCTCGGTGACGGATCCGGCGTCATTGCCGGCGACCGGCGCGTCGTTCACGGGATTGACGGTCAGGGCGTAGGCGTAGGTCGCCGAGCCGCCCTTACCGTCCGACACAGTAAAGTTGAAGCTGTCGCCGCCGTTGTAATTCGCGATCGGCGTATAGGTGAAGGCGCCGTTGGCGGAGACCACCACGGTCCCATGACCCGCGACTGAAGCCAGGCTGTAGGTCAGCGGATCGGAATCCGGATCGCTCGCTGACGGCAAGCTCCCGGAGAGCACCGTGTCCTCGTTAGTGGAGCCAGAGCCGCCGGCCGACGTCGGCGCGTCGTTGGTCCCGGAAACGTTGATGCTGATCTGGCCGAGGTCGGTCAGGCCGTGGGCGTCAGAGACCTGATAGGTGAAGACGTCGCTGGCGATCGCGCCCTGGGCCAATCCTTGGGCCTTGGTGTTGTCGAGCGCGTAGCTATAGGTCCCGTCGGCTTGGATGGTGAGTGAGCCATAGGTCCCGACGAGCACCGTCGGTCCCGACAGACCCTGCAGTGCGCCGCCCGCGGCCTCTGAGCCGGTCCTGGCGCCGCTGACCACGCGCGTGTCGCCGAGCGGCGTATCTGCATCCGTGTCATTGGCCAGCATATTGCCATTGGCGTTGGCCGTCCCTGGTGTCGCCGCCCCGTTTGCAAGGATGCCGGCTTCTATCACGTTGGCGGTGTCGTTCACCGCGACGGGCGCGTCGTTGACGACGTCGGAGACCGAGAAGGTCCCGTTTGCGAACTGGAAGGACTCCACGCCGGTGACGCTGTCGGTCCCGTCGCGGCCGGACTGTCCATCAGAAAGGGTGGTGACGCCTGTCGGGTCGGTCGCCCCCGAGACAACGTAGTCGAGCCACTTGCCGGAGAAGACGGCGACGTCGGTCCCGCCCCCGCCGTCGAGCGCGTCGTCGCCCTTGCCCCCGTTGAGCGTGTCATTCCCGCCGCCGCCTGAGATGACGTTGGCGGCGCTGTTTCCGGTGATGACGTCGTCCAGGCTGTTGCCAGTGACATTGACGGCGGCGCCCTGGCCCGCGGCGTAGTCGGCCAGCGTGAGGCTGTGCACGCCACCGGGGATGGCCGAGCCGTCGGCGAAGGTCTCGGCCAGCGTCAGGGTCAGGGCTGAGGAATTGGCGTTGGCCAGGACGGTCAGGCCGTCGACCATGATCTGCGAGGCCATCGCCGCGGGGCCGGACTGCACCATCAGGGTGTCGCCAGCGTGGATGTACTGGCGCTGGCCGGAGAACTGCGGATCGGCGGTGGTGTCGAGCGCCAGGTTCAGGGTGTCGATGGTGTTGGCCACGGCGAAGGACTGA
>FTHI01000115.1_pt1 | contig 29280 bp, 28 predicted proteins | sample 1640891 | NCBI WGS metagenome assembly FTHI01 (sample SAMEA3914788, study PRJEB12502) | metagenome | biome: forest; material: soil | place: Canada | collected 2011-07-03 | depth 0.1 m
CCCCGTCTGGCGCACCTGATCAACGGTGAGGGCCTTCACCGTCGCGGCGGTGCCCACGGGCATGAAGGCTGGCGTCCGGATCCTTGGACGCGAAGGTGCGGCACGCACCGGCGTGCTCTCCACCGCAAGGGGCGAGATCCGGACGCCAGCCTTCATGCCCGTGGGCACCGCCGCGACGGTGAAGGCCCTCACCGTTGATCAGGTGCGCCAGACGGGGTCCGATGTGATCCTTGGCAACACCTATCACCTGATGCTGAGGCCGGGCGCGGAGCGGGTGGCGCGGCTGGGCGGGCTGCATCGCTTCATGCGCTGGGACGGGCCGATCCTCACCGATTCCGGCGGGTTCCAGGTGATGTCCCTGGCCAAGATCGCCAAGGTCCGCGAGCAGGGCGTCGCCTTCCAGAGCCACATCGACGGATCGCGCCATGAGCTGACGCCCGAACGATCCATCGAAATCCAGGCCGACCTGCTCGGCTCGGACATCGTCATGCAGCTGGACGAATGCGTCGCCTGGCCGGCCGAGGAGGCCAGGGCCCGGCAGGCCATGGAGCTCTCCGCTCGCTGGGGCGCGCGTAGCAAGGCGGCCTTCGGCGAGCGCGCCGGCCAGGCCCTGTTCGGCATCCAGCAGGGCTCCACGTTCGAGCACCTGCGCCGCGAGTCGGCCGAGCGGCTGATCGAGACCGGCTTTGACGGCTACGCCATCGGCGGCCTGGCGGTGGGCGAGGGGCACGATGCCATGTGTGCGGTGCTGGACTACGCCGCGGGCATGCTGCCTGCCGACCGACCACGCTACCTGATGGGCGTCGGCAAGCCCGCCGACCTGATCGAGGCCGTGGCCAGGGGCGTGGACATGTTCGACTGCGTCCTGCCCACCCGCGCCGGCCGCCATGGCCAGGCCTGGACCTGGGACGGTGCGATCAACCTGAAGGCGGCCGCCTTCGCCGAGGACGAAGCGCCGCTGGATCCAGACAGCGATTGCCCGGCAAGCCGCGACTATTCACGCGCCTATCTGCACCACTTGGTGAAGGCGGACGAGATCCTGGCGAAGGTGCTGCTGTCCTGGCACAACATCGCCTTCTACCAGGCGCTGATGGCGGCGATGCGCGCGGCGATCGCCGAGGGGCGGTTCGAGGCGTTCCGCAGCCAGGCGCTTCAGCGTCTGCGCGGCGGTGGAACTCGCGGCGAGGAAACCGACAGCGGCGATGAGCCCTTGGGACGCGCCGGATAGCGGCAGTTCAGCGCCTCGCCGAGCCCCTTCAGATAGGACCGCCGGGCCCGGCCGGCGTAGACCGCCGCACGGACCTGGTTGTCCCGGGCCTGGGCCCCTGAGAGCTTCCTGACCCAATTGCGGAAGGGGATGAAGTCTTCGGCCGTGTAGCGCAGCGCCATCACCGCAGTCTCGCCCGCCTGACGGCCGCGCTTGGCCTTGAGGTTCACGTCCTCCACCTCGTCGATGTCCAGATCGTCGCCGAGCACCTCGTCCAGCTCGACCACGTCGGCGGAGATCTGCCGGCAGCTGGCGGGGCTCGGCCGGGCGTAGGGCGCCTCCTCGGCCTTGAGCAGGACCGCCGGAATCTTGGTGCGCACGACATTGACGTCGGCGAACGGCGCCTCGACCGCACCCTTCACGCCCTCCTTCTCCGGATGGTCCATCGCCTCGGCGTTCAGGGGCTTGGACGGCGCGTCCATGCCCATGAGCAGGATGAGGGAGAGGATGGCGGGGACGGCGGCTGTGCGGCGCATGATGGGCTCACCTTAGGCGTGAACGGCCAAGCCCGTCATCCCCATAAGTCTGGTGTGTCCAACGCCTTGCCCGCGTGGGGGGCGACGCCTATGGTCCGCGCCGCTCGCGGCCGCCGCGCCCCGAGCCCCACGGGCCGGTAGCTCAGCGGTAGAGCACCCGACTTTTAATCGAGTGGTCGTGGGTTCGATCCCCACCCGGCCTACCACCGTCTTCGCCAGGGACGTTCGCGCTCTGCTTCCCGCGCTAAGTCCGGACCACCTGCTGGTCGATGGCGCCGAAGGGAGCCGAGCTGTCCACAGCGCGGGCCTCCATCCGAACGCGGTCCCCGAATCGCATGAACCCGGTGCGGGCTTCGCCGTCGGCGATCATCTCCAGGCCCCGTCGTTCGGCGATGCAGGCCGAGCCGACCACCTCTGGATCCTTGTTGGAGACCGTGCCGGAGCCGACGATGGTCCCCGGCCGCAGGCAGCGCGTCCTGGCTGCGTGGGCGATCAGCTCGGGGAAGCTGTAGCTCATCTCACGTCCGCTCGGATGGCCGAATGGTTCGGCGTTCCAGTGGATATGCAGGTCCAGGCCGACCCGGCCATCCGTCCAGGCGGCGCCCAACTCGTCCGGCGTCACCGCGACCGGCGCGAAGGCGGTCGAAGGCTTGGCGTGGATGAAGCCGAAGCCGGACTGCATCTCACGTGGCGCAACGGCGCGAAGGCTCCAGTCGTTAAGCTGGACGATCAGCAGGATACTCCGTTCGGCGATGTCCGGCGGCGCGCCCATCGGCGTCTCGTTCAAGATCACGCCGAACTCCCCCTCGAAGTCGATCCCGTCCGCTTCTGTCATGAAGGGCGCGTCCTGGTGCGGACCCAGGAAATCATCCGATCCGCCCTGGTACATCAGGGGCGCGTCGGAGGTCTGGGGATTGGAGGCGAGCTTCATCGCCCTGGCCATCAGCTGCCCGTGGGACAGGAAGGCGGAGGCGTCGAGCCACTGATAGGCGCGGGGCAGGGGCGCCAGGGCCTTTGACGGATCGAAGGCTGTGGCGCCGTCGGCACGACCGCCCGCCAACGCCTCTGCCAGCGCCAGGAGCCGGGGCCCGGCTTCGGACCAGTGGTCCAGGGCCGTCTGGAGGGTAGGGGCGATGGCGGTTGCCGAGGTGCAGCGGGTCAGATCGCGCGAAACGACCGCGAGCAGGCCGTCGCGGGTGGGTCCGGGAAGGGTGGCGAGTTTCATGTGGGGAATCCCTGGGGTGTCCGGGCGTCCAGAACTGTTCCGGTGTTCACGGCGCGTGCGCTGTCGTCTGCTCTGCTTCAATCAACCGCTGCAATTTGCGCCGCGCACGCACGGCGCCAGCGTCGATGCTGAGCAGCATGGGCCTCAGGTCCCAGAAATCCCGGTCGCCAATGCGGGCCTGCTGGGCCTCGAGCATGGGCTTGTCTTCGTTCACGAACGCCTGTTCGAGGGTCTGGGCGAGGTAAGCCGAGAACGCGACGTCGTCGACCAGGAAGCGGCGCGTGCTGCAGTAGAAATAGTGGCAGGACGTCGAGGTCTCCGGCGTCATGTTGTGCAGGGTGAGGGCTTCGCGCTCGGGCGTGCGAGGATCGCCAACGGCTACGGCGCCGGTATTGAGCACCATGACGGCGGGTGGGCGCCAAAGCACCTCGGTCCAGATGTCTGCCCGACTACCCGGCGGCAGCATCGGCCGGAACGCCGCCGGTGGAACGACGTCCGAGGACATCCACCGAATAAGGACCTCGTTTCCCTGGTCATCGATGTCGGTCTTGGCCCCAGTCATGATGCCGCCCAGGGTCGTGGGGTGCAGATAGTCGGCGTGGCTGAGGTCCATGATGTTATCGGACGCCAGGAGGTAGTTCGCCGCAGTAGGCATGTGTCCGAAGATCCGCGCGGTCGGCGGGGTCCGGTCGATGAAGTCCAGGTCCGGCAAGCGCGCCGGGTCGGCGGCCGAGGGCTCGCCCAGCCAGGCCCAAAGCCCCGCGTGACGCTCGATCATGGGATAGCTTCGAACCCTTTCACCCTTGGGCGGCGGACCATGGGGATTGGCTATGCAGGTCCCGGCGCCGTCGAACCCGAGCCCATGATAGCCGCACGTCACAACGCCCGCCGCGATGCGCCCGCGTGACAGCGGCGCGAACCGGTGCGGGCACATGTCGGCCAGCGCCCGCGGTGCGCCGGCCGCGTCCCTGAACACCAACAGCGGCTCGCCAAGGACCGTTCGGGCGATATGACCCTGGTCGTCCAGCTCGAAAGACCAGCCGACCTGGTACCAGGCGTTCCTGAGATAGGGTTCCTGAAGCGGGATTGGCGCTCGCTTCGTCATTCGGCGGCAGCCTCGAGCGAGCGTTCCCGCTTGAGCAGCTCCTGGACCTTGCGGCGGGCCAGCACGCCGCCGCGATCCACGCCGATCGACACCGGCGGCTGGTCCCAGAAGTCCTGGCCCTCGAGGTTGGCGAAGGCCGCCTCGATGATCGGCTTGTCCTCAAGATCGAAGGCCTGGGCCATCAGCTGGCGGACCGTCCCGGTCATGTCCGGAGCGCCAGTCGGCGTCCCCACGGTGGTGGCCCAGAAGTAGTGGGTCGTCCCATCCGTCTCCGGCGTCAGGATGTGCGCCTGCTGGACGATGATTCCGGCCTCGCGTGGTTGGCCAGCGGGCGTCGCGCCGATTTCCAGATGCATGCTGGCCGGCGCGTTCCAGTGCATGTCGAGCCAGTGGTCGGTGATCATGTCCGGCGGATAGATCCCCGCCGTGTGGGCCGGCGCCTTCACCCCGGGCATCCACCAGTTCGAGCGGAGCGCGTCGCCTTCGCTGATCACCTGATGCTCGCCGGCGAAGATCACGCCCGCTCCCGCGAACGAACCGGTGTGCACGAACTCGATGTGGCTGAGGTCCATCAGGTTGTCGGCGCCGTACTCGTAGCCGGCCTTCATCAGCACATAGCCGTGCAGGGTGCGGCTGTGGGGGCCCTCGGCCAGCATGGAGAAGTCGGGGATCAGGGCCGGATCGGCCGCTGTCGGGTCGCCGCGCCAGAGCCAGACGACGCCGTCGCGCTCGTGCAGCGGCCAGGCCCGGACCGCGGCCCTGGCGGGGATCCTGTCATCAAAGGGGTTGCGCACGCAGACACCCGAACGGTCGAAGACCAGCCCGGGGTAGCCGCAGGCGATCGCGTCGCCATCTCGCCGGCCGCGGCTCAGGGGTGCAAAGCGATGCGGGCAGCGATCGTCTAGCGCCGCCGGCGCTCCGTCTGCGCCGCGATAGAGCACCAGCGCGCACCCGGCGACCCGGCGCGCCAGCAAGGCCTCGCCCAGCTCCTCGCTCCAGGCGGCCATGTACCAGGCGTTGCGAATGAAGCTGTCCATGCGGTCCTCCCGTTTCGGCTCAGCCGAGCCCGTCCTCGAACTGGCCGTCGATCAGGATGAAGGCGATGCGGCAGGGCTTGTCGGACCGGTTCGCCCAGCCGTGGTTGGTCCCCCGCTGGATGACGATGTCCCCGGCGCGGACGACGGCCTCTCCCTCGTCGACGATCAGCACCAGTTCCCCTTCCAGGACAATCCCATAGTCCACTGTCTGGGTGCGATGCATGAAGGCGTGGCGCGAACCCTCCCCGCTGTGCGAGGAGGCCTCTCCAGCGCCGATCGACGCAAAGTGGGCGCGGGCCTGCTCCGGAGTGAGGTCCTTGAGATTGTCGGCGTCGGGCGGGATCTCGAGCACCCGGATTCGCGTGCCATTCTTCGGCGGCGCCAGGCTGATGCCGTCCTCCACCGGTTCTTCGGAGGCGCGGTCGATCCGGGCCGGCGTCTCGCGGGTGTTCCAGACTTCATAGAACATCGGACCCGCCTCGCCGCCCACGCGGGCGACGCGCGGCGGCGGGCCGTCCTCCAGGATGACCGCCATTCCCTCGGCGTTGTGGCCGGTAACGATCCGGCGGAAGGGCGCGGTGGTCATGGTTGGTTTCTCCAGGGCCGGGTCAAGCGGGCTCGATTGCGACTGGCAGGCGGCTGATGGCGTGCAGCGTGTTGTTGAGCCGCCGTTCGGGAGGGCCGGTCAGCCAGATGCGTTTGATGCGAGGGGCGAGGGCGTTCAGCACCAGCTCGGCTTCCATCCGCGCGATCCACTGACCGACGCATTGGTGGAGCCCCGATCCGAAGGCCACGTGGCCGCCGGCGCGCCGTTCGACGTCGAAGGTGTCCGGGTTCGGCCAGCGGAGCGGATCGCGGTTGGCGGCGCCGAGGAACAGCAACACCTTGGCGCCTTCGGGGATTTCACAGCCGGCGACGCTGACCTTTGACGTCGTGGTGCGGAAGAAGGTCTGCACGGTGGAGTCCCACCTCAGGCTCTCCTCGAACGCCTGCCGTCGCAGCGCGGGATTGTCGCGCACCGTCTCCCAGGCGCCTGGCGTGCTGGCGAGCCCCAGCATCAGATGTCCCAGCGCGTTCACCGTCGTGTCTATGCCGGCCGAAAGGAACGACCGGACCAGCCGTCCGGCCTCCGCCTCGGTGCATTCCCCCCGGTCGGCGGCGGCGTAGACCTGCGCGCCCCAGCCGTCGGCGCTGAGCGCCTCGCGCCGGCAGGCCTCAGCCACCCAGGCGACGGCGTCACGGGCGTGTTCCGCCCCGCGTTCCCACACGGCGTTGCGGGGGCCGAATCCATTGAACACCGCCATGGCGTAGGTGAGCAGGTGCTCGCGCCCCTCCTGCGGCACGCCCACCGCGTCAGGGAAGATGCGCAGCGGGAAGACCTCGGCCAGATCGCGAACAGCGTCGAAGGCGCGCCTTTCCATCAGTTCCTCGGCCAGCGATTCCGCGACGTCCGCCCATCTCGGCTTGAGCGCCTGCAGCCCGGCGGAAAGCACCCGATTGACGATGGTCCGGGCCCGGTCGTGCTCGGGCGGGTCCGTCTCGAGCAGCAGCGAGGGATCGCGCCAGGGCGCCTCCCTGGCGAAGTCGGCGAGCCCGACGCCCCGGCCTGAGCAGAAGGTCTGGTGATCGCGAAGAGCCGCCTGCACCTCTTCGTGCCGCGCCATGGCGTAGACGCCGATGCGTCCGAGCCAGACCACCGGCCCTGTCCCGCGCAGCAGGTCGTGGTGCGCGTAGGGATCGGCGAGGAAGGCCTCGTCGAAGGGGTCGATGTCCAGCGCGGGCGCGCTTGTCGTCACGTCCGGCCGCCCAGCGCCTCGGCCAGCCAGTCGGCGATGAAGTCGCGACCGAAGCTCATGTTGTCGGCCCCGACGTGCTCGACGCCGCCCTCGCGGTCGGTGAAGATCTTCAGCTCGCGCCTGGGACTGTTGGTCAGCTGCTCATAGCTCTGGTGCGCGTATTTCAGCGGGATCTGCCGATCCCGCTCGCCGTGGGTGATTAGGAAGGGGACCCGTATCTTCTCCATCTGGCCGTCGAGGGTGATCTGGGGGCAGAGCGCCATGAAGGACTCGACGTCCTTCGCGCCCCAGACCCAGCAGACGTGCTTCCAATAGTGCGGCACCGGCCGCTCGCCTTCGTTGCGGCGGCGCGCCTCCTGAACCTCGCCCCAGTTGTGGTTGGCGCCCCAGACGAACCCGCAGGCGAAACGGGGCTCGTTGGCGACCGCCCGCGGGGCGTAGTAACCCCCGAGCGAAATGCCGCCCATGCCCAGCCGCCCGGCATCGACCTCGGGCTGCTGCTCCAGCCAGTCGACCACCACACTGGCCCAGAGCTCGGTGTCGTAGACCGCGTGCAGTCCGTGCAGCCGCAGGGCCTCTCCCGTTCCGGGCTGGTCGATGGACAGGGTCGAGACGCCACGTCTGGCCAGGGCGTCGGGCAGGCCCGACCAGGCGAGCATCTCCTTGGTCGAGTCGAGTCCGTTGACGTAGACGACGGTGGGCGCGGGGCCGTTGCGACCCTCGGCGAGGGTCAGGTAGCCGGCGATGACGCCCCCCTCATACGGGATCTCGACGCGCCGATAGTTTCGACGGCCCGCTTCGATCGAGCGCTGGAAGCAGACGACCGCCTTGGCGTATGTCGCCTCGCGGCCCGGTGCGCCGTGACCCTGCATCCGCTCCGCCACCTGGAAATAGAGGGCCGCCCGGTCGAGTTTCGCCGCGGCGGAGAGTCCGCGCCCGAGCGCCAGGTCCTCGTCGGCCAGGCCCGAAAGCCGGTCGCCCATCTCCACCCAGCGCCGCATGAAGTCCGGGGTGCCGGCGTCCTCGCCGCGCGCGGCCGCCTCCAGCAAAGGCCGGCACATGTCTTCGATCTCGCCGATGCGCGCGCCACTCTCCAGCGCGATGGCGACCGACAGGTTCCAGACGTAATTGCCAGGAAAATATTGGAAAAGAGCCATGTCGGGGGGTCCGCTCTAAGCTGCAGGAGGCTGGAAGAGCCCAGCATCCGGGGCAGGCTGGGGCATGGTCTGGGGCCCTCCGACGCCGATGCCCCATTGGTCCATGATCTGGGCCGTGGGCGGATAGACCTTCGGGGTCCAGGACGCCTCGTCCACCTTCTCGAGCTCGGCGGTGTATTCCACGGCAAAGCCGTTGGGCGTCAGGAAATAGCTGAAGACGTTGTCTCCGGCCGTGTGGCGGCCCGGGCCCCATTGCACCTCGACGCCGTGGTCCCTGAGCCGGGTCAGGCCGCGGAAGACGTCGTCCAGTCCACGCATGTCATAGGCGACGTGGTTGAGGCAGGACGGTCCGGGAAGGATTGCGATCCGGTGGTGCCATTCGTTGCAGCGCAGGAAGCCCATGAAGTCGCCGATCCAGTCGGAAAGGCGGAAGCCCAGCACCTCGATGAAGAATTGGACGGCGGCCTTGTGGTCAGGCGAATGCAGAACGATGTGGCTGATCCGTTCGGGCAGACCCTCCCATCGCGCGAGCGGCCGGGACGATCCTCGCCCGACGTCGGCCGAGACTTCGAACGGCAGGCCGTCGGGGCTGAAGAAGCGGAAGCCGTAGCCGCCGCCCAGGGTGTCGAGGGCCTTCGGCGCAAAGATCACCTTGCATCCGGCCGCCGCCACCTTGTCGTGCAGGGCGTCCACGTCACCACGTGTCCCGGCGGCCAGCGCGATGACGTCGATGCGCTTCTGCTCGGACTGGCGCAGCCGCACCACATAGGCCTCGTCGTCGCCGCAGGTGGCGAAATGAGCCATGCCGTCCTTCTCGCCGGCTTCCTTTAGGCCCCAGACATCCCGGTAGAAGGCGCGCTCGGCCTCCAGGTCCGGGACGGCGTAGCCGACGTATCGGATCTCAGTGACGCGGCTCATTCGGTCTCCTTGGGGGTTTGTGGAAGCGGCCCCCCTTCATGATAGCCAGGAGGTTGTTCCTGTCCTCCAGCACGGTGACGTCCGAGGTGGGGTCGCTATCGACGAGCAGGATGTCCGCCAGCATGCCCGGCCGGATCTCGCCCACCGGCAGGTCCATCAGTTCGCCCCCCTGGCGGGTTGCTGCGACCAGCGCCTCTATCGGCGTGAAGCCGAACAGATCGACGAACAGGCCCAGGTCCCGGGCGTTGCGGCCGATGGGATTGTAAGGGAAGCCGTAGTCGCCCCCTGGCAGGACGCGCACGCCGCGCCGCCTGAGCTCGGGCACGATCTCGCCCATTAACCGAAGGCCGGATGCAGCCCCCATCTGTTCGGCTTCGGCCGGTCCGATGCCGAAGTCCTGCGCCTCATGGCAGCGGGCCCAGAGCAGTCCTGGGGCGGGGGCCATGAACAGCTGGTCCTTGGCCGCCTCCATCAAGTCCAGCGCCTCTTCGTCGGCATAGGTGCAGTGGAAGATGGCGCGAAAGCCCGCGCGGACGGCGCGCTTCACCGCCTCGGCGGCCTGGGCGTGGCACGCCAGCCAGACTCCGGCCTCGCGCGCGGCCTGGCCAATCGCCTGGGCCTCTTCCTCGGAATACATCAGCGTCTGGGCGCCGCCGGGCGCAAAGGCCTCGTCGCTCGACATCAGGAACTTGATCGTGTCGCAGCCGATCGACTTCATCTCGCGGACATAGGACCGAAGACCTTCGATGCTGCGGTCGTGGGTGGGGTCGTGGCCGGCTGGCACGCCCATGACGCCCTCAGCGCCCTTCTCAAGCGCCGAGGCCCTGAGGCGCGGGCCCGGCAGGTGGCCGGCGTCGATGCGGTCGCGCAGGGCCGGCTCGAACTTTTCGCCGAGCGATCCAGCCGAATAGGCGCTGGTGAAGCCGTGATCGATCAGGATCCTGGCATTCTGGGCGGTGACCAGCAAGTGCTCCTCGATCGGCAGCTTCATGGCGTTGATCACCCGCTCGACCGAGCTCGGCCAGGTCAGGTGCGCGTGCGCCTCCACCAGCCCGGGCATCAGCGTCGAATCCGAGCCGCCGATGACGACATCGACGCCCGCGCGGTCCAGCCGCTCGTCGCCGCGGGCGACAGCCTCGATGGTCTCGCCGCGGACCAGCACCTCGCCGGGAAAGCGCGCCGTCCCCGAGCCGTCGAAGACCTGGACGTCGGTGAAGAGATAGCCGGTCACGCCGATACGCCCGTCTCGCGCGCCATCCACCGCTGCAACACCCGGCGGGCCCGGACGCCGGGGGCGTCGGCACGGACGCTGACCTCCGGCGCCCGCGCGCCGCGGGGGTCGCGGGTCATGACGGCCTGCACCGCCTCGATCATCGCTTCGTCTTCGGCGAAGCCGACCTTTGTCAGCGCTTCGAGCGCGGCCATTTCAGCGGCCGACGTCCCATAGTCGCGGCCGGCGACCCAGAAGTAGTGCATGTGCGTCGGGTCGATCGGCGTCGTGGCGTGGGCCACACGGAAGCGGCCGGCGACGGTTCCGGGTTCGGCTCGGTCGGGGTCCTGCAGGTCCACGGCAGCGACCTGCAGGGCAGGGGAGACGAAATGGCCGAAGTTCTCCCGGTCGTAGGGCGTTTCGGGCTTGAGGCCCATCGGCTCTGCGAACACGGGCGGCAGGGGGCTCGCCGAGAAGCTCTGGTGGTAGCCGGCGGTCTCGTCGTCGCCTGTGGCCCGGGGCGGGTCGACCCAGTCGGTGATCTTGAACGTGGTGGCGTGGACGTAGCCGAAGTGGGTCAGGTCCAGCACGTTCTCCTTCAGCAGCATGTAGTTGGCCGCGATGTCCATGCGGCCTTGAATCAGTGCGAAGGCGCTGTCGCCGATCCAGTCGAGCGCGGGCGGCGGTGGAACGCGCTCCGAAGCCCCGGGATCGCCGAGATAGACCCAGACGAACGGCGGCGACTCGATCACTGGAAAGGCCCGGACGCGGATCGCCGGCGGAGCCATCTTCAGCGACGGGACGCGCACGCACCCTCCATCGGGGCCGAAGGTGAAGCCGTGATAGCCGCACTGGACCGCATCGCCGATCCGTTGTCCTCGCGACAGCGGAGCGCTCCGATGCGGGCAGCGATCCTCGATCGCCACTGCACGGCCGTCTTCCGCCCGATAGAGCAGCACCGGCGTATCGAGCAGCCAGCGGCCGAGCAGGCCTTCTGCGACCTCCTCGGAGAAGGCCGCGACCCACCAGCAGTTCATGGGATAGTTGCGCTCCGACGCCTCACGCGGCGGGGTCCATCCGGCTTCGACGGCAGTGGTCGCCTCGACCGTCATCAGATCGGCCTGGCCATGACGGTGAAGGCCTCGGCGGTGGCCTTGGCCTGATCCAGTCTAGGCCCCTTGCCGAGCTGGCTGTCGCAGAGCGCGCGCGACGTGGTGATAATGAAGCGACAGCGCTCGAAGCGCCGCTCGCGATAGGCGCGGAAGGCGGCCTCCGGATCAGCCGCCCTGGCCAGCTCGTCGGCCAGCACCACCGCATCCTCGATGGCCATGCCGGCGCCCTGGCCGAGGTGGGGCGTAGTGGCGTGTACGGCGTCGCCGAGAAGCACGATGCGGCCGCTGTGCCAGTCGCCTTCAAGGAAGACGCACTCCTGGGGTTTGTAGACCACGCCGGTGTCGTCGGTGATCTGTTCGGCCAGAGCCGCCATCGCCGGCGCGGCGCCGTCGAGCTTTGACCGCATCTCCTTGGCCAGACCCTCGCGCGGGTAGCGCGGGTTGCCCGGCTCAGGCGTGGTCACGAACATGTACATGAGCGTCTGCGAGAGAGGCACGAGCCCGACGCCGACCGGTCCCTCGTATGACTTCAGGCAGTCGACGTCATCGGTCCGCGGGAAGTTGTAGCGCCACACCGACTGGCCGGTGAATTCCGGCTGCGGCGGATCGGTGAAGATCTTCGAGCGCGTGTCGGAATAGAGCCCGTCCGCGCCGACGACCAGGTCGTACCGGCCCTCGCTTCTGCCGCTGAATCTGGCTGTGACGCCCTCGCCGTCATCGTTCAGCGCGGTGGCGGTGACGCCCAGCCGCACCTTGGCGCCGGCGCGAATGGCGGAATCCCCCAGCACCTTGTGCAGGGCCGGACGTGAGACTCCGAGGTTGGCGGGCTTGCCCTCTACCAGCGTGGGGGAAGAGACGCGCACAGCGTGCCGTCCGTCGGGCAGGAAGACATCCACGCAATCGAAGCCGAAGGCGGCGGCGAGGTATTCGTCCAGGATCCCCAGCTGGCTCATGCAGCGGATGACGTTCGACTGCTGGATGATGCCGACGCCGTAGACCGTCCAGTCGGGATCCTTTTCGATGACCTCGACCTCATAGCCGCGCTGACGAAGCGCGATGGCCGCCGTCAGCCCGCCGATGCCGCCGCCGATGATGAGGATCTTCGCGTTGTCCACCACGCCTCCCACTGCCTGGCCGCACGTTTTCGCACACGCCAACACGCGCTCCTCGGGGGAGCATGCGCCTTCAAGCTAGCGTGTTGTTGGTATCCGTAAATTCGATTGTTTGGATGGAGCTATATCCGTAGCATCGATACTGCGGACGACATCGGCCATGACGCCGCGAAGCCAGGTGAGGCCTGCATCCCCGTCGCGGGCCCGGTGGTGCTGGACCATTTCTCGCATGATGGGGAAGTCGAAGGGCGTCGGGGCCCACGTCAGGGGAAACAGCTTCACTACCGAACGCGCCAGCCGCTCGTGCATGAAGGCGATGCGGTTCGTGCCTTGCAGCAACCAGGGCACGGCGAGGAAGCTGCCCGTAGTCACCTCGACCCGGCGCGTCTTGCCCATGATCGCCAGCTCACGGTCGGCGAAGGAAGGGGTCCGGGTGCGTCCCACGGCCACCGCGACGTGTCCTGCCGAGAACACGGCGTCTTCGCTCAGTGTCTGCCGGAACAGGGGGTTGTGCTTCCAGCCGACGACCACCTGACTCTCCTCGAAGAGCAGGTCGGCCGGATGGTCGGGGTGGATGTAGTTGTCGGGGGTCAGCAGGAGGTCGACCTTGCCCTGATCGATCTGTTCGGCCGCGTCGTCCTGCACGGGGGCGATATCCAGACGGACGCCGGGGGCCTCCTCGGCCAGCCGGGCCACAAGGGGCACCAGGGCGGCCGCGGTCACATAATCCGAACCCAGGATCCTGAACGTGCGATGCGAAGCCGTTGGATCGAACAGCGTCGGGTTCGAGATGAGCGCGTCGAGGTCGGTCAGGCACTCCTTCAGCTGAGGCGCCAGGACCTCCGCATAGGCGGTCGGGTACATGCGCTTGCCGCTCGCGACCAGCAGGTCGTCCCGGAAGTAGTCGCGCAGCCGGGACAGAGCCGCGCTCATGGCTGGCTGGCTGAGATTCAGGCGGCCGGCCGCCAGGGAGACGCTCCGGGTCTCGAGCAGGGCCTCGAGCGCCACAAGCAGGTTCAGATCCAGGCCCTTGAAGCGCATCGATCTATCCGTTCTGTGGATGATTTTCGATCAGAACAAAAGATTTCACTTATGGCAATGGCGCTGTTTCACTCCAGGGCAGGGGCTCCGCCGTGACGGAGCAGAGGAAACACTGGGGATTCCATGCGCCGTGCGCTGCTCGCCGGAACGGCCGCGATTTCGGTCCTGACGCCCGCTTTCGCCTTCGCCCAGGCCGCGGGGCAGGGGCCCTCCGCCGGCCTTCAGGAAGTCGTGGTCACCGCCCAACGGCGAGAAGAGAACCTGCAGAAGGCCGCCATCGCTGTGCAGGCGGTCTCGGGCCAGCAATTGACGCGCGCCGGCGTCACCAAGCCCGAGGACCTGACCAAGCTGGTGCCGGCGATCCAGATCGTGCCGGCGGCGGGGCCCTACACGCTTTTCTATCTGCGCGGCGTCGGGAATTTCAACGGCAACGCCCTTTCGGACTCCGCCGTCGCGTTCAACGTGGACAATGTCTACGTGGCCCGGCCATCGTCGGCCTCCGGCGTGTTCTATGACGTCGACCGGATAGAGGTGCTGAAGGGGCCGCAGGGCACGCTGTATGGCCGCAACGCAACCGGCGGCGCGGTCAATGTCCTGACCAAGGATCCAGGCTCGGTCGTCTCGGCCGACGGCGGACTGGAGCTCGGCGAGTATTCCCTGGTGCGCGCCAGCGGAGCCGTGAACGCGCCGATCAATGGCAAGGCAGCCCTCCGCGCGGCCTTCCAGATCGTCAGTCACGATGGCTATCTCAAGGACGGCCTCAGCGACGAGAAGTCGCAAGCGGGCCGGGTCAAGCTGCGCCTCGACGCCTCGCCCGATCTGAAGATCATCCTGGGCGCCGACTATGCCCATGACGGCGGCAAAGGCGTAGGAGCCTCCGTCCTGACGGGTCAGGATCAGTTCCTCGGGGGAGACGCCTGGCTCGGCAACACCTCGCCCGCGGCCCAGGCGCTGTACAGCCACACGCTGGATTTCGCCGCCGGCAACTTCCTGTCTCCCTTGCTGTCTGACAGCCAAAGCGCCGCGCACTGCGCCGTCTACGCCCAGAACCACGCCAATACCTGTCCGCTGACGGTGGCCACGCCGTTCCAGGACAATGTCTTCTGGGGGACCTACGCCAATGTGATCTGGTCCGCTCCGCTCGGAACGCTGACGCTGATCCCCTCCTATCGGCGCTCCACCATCGATTTCATGAGCCCCGAAGCGGGCTTCCGCATCGACCAGAAGGAAGCCGACGAACAGACCTCTTTCGAAGCGCGCTTCGCCTCCAAGACCGACCAGCCGCTACGCTACCTCGTTGGGCTCTATTACCTTCACGAGGCGATCACTTCCGATCCGTCATACGATCAGGAGTTCAACTTCTCGACCGAACATCTTGGTCTGAAGACAGACACTGTCGCCGGCTTCGGCCGGTTGACCTGGGCGGTCACAGACGCCTTCCGACTGACGGGCGGCGTTCGCTACACCTGGGAGAAGAAGCAGGCCGCGGGCTCGTACTATACCTTGAGCACCCTCTGCCCCGGCGTGTTCATCCCCGCGCCCGCCGGCCCGCAGTTCTGCTTCGGCGGCGTCGGCCAGGTGAACATCCCGGCCGCTCCGATCACCTTGAATCAATCCAACATCTGGACCCGGGCGACGTGGCGCGGCGCGGCGGAATGGGACGTCTCGCCCACCTCGCTGCTGTATGCCTCGGTCGAGACAGGCTTCAAATCCGGCGGCTTCTCGATGTCGGTCACCTATCCGACCTATCAGCCCGAGACCATCACCGCCTGGACCGTGGGGTCCAAGAACCGGTTCTTCGACAACCGGGTGCAGCTCAACCTCGAGGGCTTCTGGTGGAAGTACCACAACCAGCAGATCTCGCATCTGACCTATGACGCCAACGGCACGATCGTCTTCCCGACGCAGAACGTCGGTCAGGTCTCCATCAAGGGGGCGGAGGCCGAACTTCAGGTCCTGGTCACGCCCACGACCCTGATCGGCGGCGACGTCCAATACCTGGACTCCAAGTACGACAGCTTCGTGTATTCGGTGCCGTTCTTCGGGACCCCGCCCACGGCTGGCTGTCCCTATTCGGTGCAACCCGGCCCGCCGGCGGTCGCGGTGTTGAACTGCAGCGGGATGACCGCGCCGCAGTCGCCGAAGTGGACGCTGAACCTGAACGGCCGCCAGACCGTCCCCCTCGGCAGCGTCAATCTCGTCGGTGAGATCTCCGCGCACTATCAGAGCCAAACCCTGACCGGTCTCGATTTCCTGCCGGTCGAGGTGCAGCGGGCTGTGTGGACCGCCGACGCGGCCCTCACCCTCGAAGGACCAGGACGACGCTGGAGCCTGACCGGCTATGTCCGCAACCTCTCCAATGCCGAGGTGGTGACCGCCACCTTCCTGCAGCCCCTGGTGGGCGGGGCCCTGCCCAACGCCGCCGTCAGGCCCCCGCGCACCTTCGGGGCGATCCTCGGGGTTCATTTCTAGGGGGAGCTGACCGCAGGGGCTCCGCCTGACTGCCCGCGTGTGAACCGGTCGAGCCCGCCCGAGTTATGGATTCGGCTCGGGACTGAGGACGACCGCGAAATTGGTCCGGGGCGCGTCAGCAATCCGAAGAAGGAATCCCGATGTCCAGCGAAGGCCTCCATGTCCCGCGCGAAAAGCTCGCGCCGGGGACCCTGAACCTGCACTACGCCATCGCCTCGCTGATCGAGGAGCTGGAGGCGGTGGACTGGTACCGGCAGCGGGCCGACGACTGCGATGATCCGGCGCTGAAGGCGATCCTGCTGCACAATGCGCACGAGGAGATCGAGCACGCATCCATGGCGCTGGAATGGATCCGGCGGAACGACGCTGCATTCGAAGAACAGCTGAAGGAGTATCTCTTCAGCGAGGGCTCGATCACCGGCCGGGAGGCTGAGGCCACAGAATAGACGGCGCCTTAAGCGCGTCGTAACCGGCAGGCCGGCACGCTTTCTGCAGTGTGACGGTGGGCATCAGTTTTTCTGATCCCTATTGACCTACTAGTCCGATGGGAAATATGGAAAGCCTAGTTTGTAACGGAGCTGCTCCGCTTGACGACTGAAGGACCAGCTCTCGCGCGCGGCGCGTCAAAGACGCCGGCAGCAGCTCGCCGCCCGCTGTTCCGGCGCCGTTCGGCGATCCCCGGATTTGGCCTGACCATGGGCATCACCATCACGGTGCTGAGCCTCGTGGTGCTGATCCCGCTGTCCGCGGTGGCGATCAAGGCGGCCGGGCTCGATCTGCACGGCTTCATCAAGGCCGGGTTCTCGGAGAGGGCCCTGCGCGCCTATGAGCTTTCGTTCGGGGCGTCGTTCCTCGCGGCCCTGATCAATGGCGTGTTCGGCGTCCTGACTGCGTGGGCGTTGGTGCGCTACCCCTTTCTGGGCCGATCCGTCGTCAACGCCGTTGTCGATCTGCCTTTCGCCCTGCCGACCGCCGTCGCCGGCATCGCGCTGGCGGCGCTCTATGCGCCCAACGGCTGGATCGGGCATCTTCTCGCGCCCCTCGGGATCAAGATCGCCTTCCAGCCCGTGGGCGTAGTCGTGGCGCTCACCTTCATCGGCCTGCCGTTCGTGGTGCGCACGCTGGAGCCGATCATGCGCGACCTCGCGGTCGACGTGGAGGAGGCGGCCGCCAGCCTCGGCGCCAACCGGCTGCAGGTGATCGCCCGGGTCGTGCTGCCGTCGCTCGGCCCCGCCTGGCTGACCGGGTTCGCCATGGCCTTCGCCCGCGGCGTCGGCGAGTACGGCTCGGTGATCTTCATCGCCGGCAACCAGCCGTTCAAATCCGAGATCGCGCCCCTGCTGATCGTCATCCAGCTGGAGCAGTACGACTACCAGGCCGCCGCCGCGATCGCCGTGGTCATGCTGCTGGCCTCGTTCGTCATGCTGTTCGTCATCAATGGCGCCCAGGCCTGGTCGCGGAGGTTCGCCTGATGTCCGCCGCATCCGCAGCCAACGGAGGAAACGCCGCCACGCGCGATCCCCTGTGGGCGCGAGTCCTGATCCTCAGCCTGGTGTTCGGCTTCCTCGCCCTCAGCCTAGTGTTGCCCCTGGTGCTGGTGTTCGTCCAGGCTCTGGCCAAGGGCGTGGGGCCCTCGCTGGAGGCGATCCGCGATCCTGAGACCATCAGCGCCATCAAGCTGACCCTGCTCACCGCCGGCATCGCCGTGCCGTTCAACGCCGCCTTCGGCCTCTGCGCCGCCTGGGCGGTGGCAAAGTTCGAGTTCCCCGGCAAGTCCTTCCTGATCACCCTGATTGACCTGCCGTTCTCGGTGTCGCCGGTGGTCTCGGGCCTCATCTATGTGCTGATCTTCGGGGCCCAGGGCTGGTTCGGCGAGTGGCTGATCGACCACGACATCAAGATCATCTTCGCCGTGCCCGGCATCGTCATGGCCACCACCTTCGTCACCTTCCCCTTCGTCGCCCGCGAGCTGATCCCGCTGATGCAGGACCAGGGCGACGACGAGGAGCAGGCGGCCGTTTCCCTGGGCGCCTCGGGCCTCAACACCTTCTGGCGGGTCACGGCCCCCAACATCCGCTGGGGCCTGCTCTACGGGGTGCTGCTCTGCAACGCCCGGGCGATGGGCGAGTTCGGTGCGGTCTCAGTGGTCTCGGGCCACATCCGCGGCCTGACCGACACCATGCCGCTACAGGTCGAGATCCTCTACAACGAGTACAACTTCGTGGCCGCCTTCTCGGTCGCCGCGCTGCTCTGCTTCCTTGCAATCGTCACCCTGGTCCTGAAGTCGGCGCTGGAGATTTTTGCGCCCGACGCCAGGAGCCATCACGTCTGACGGGCCCCATGACCATATCCATACGATCGATCCACAAGCGGTTCGGCCGCTTCCCCGCCCTCAACGGCGTCGACCTCGAGATCCGCGACGGGGAGCTCCTGGCTCTGCTCGGCCCCTCGGGTTCGGGCAAGACCACGTTGCTGCGGATCATCGCCGGGCTGGACTTCCCCGACTCCGGCCAGGTGCTGTTCGAGGATGAGGACGTGACCTATGCCGGCGCCGCCGAGCGCAAGGTGGGCTTCGTGTTCCAGCAGTATGCGCTGTTCAAGCATATGACCGTGGGACGTAACGTCGCCTTCGGACTGGACGTCCGCAAACGCGCCGACAAGCCGTCCAAGCTCGAGATCACCCGGCGCGTGGACGAGCTGCTTAAGCTTGTGGAGCTCGACGGCCTGGGCAAGCGCTTCCCTTCCCAGCTTTCCGGCGGCCAGCGCCAGCGGGTCGCCCTGGCCCGGGCCCTGGCCGTGGGCCCGCGCGTGCTTCTGCTCGACGAGCCGTTCGGGGCCCTGGACGCCACCGTCCGCAAGTCCCTGCGCCGAGAGCTGCGCCGGATCCACGACGCCACCGGCGTGACCACCATCTTCGTCACCCATGACCAGGAGGAGGCGCTCGAGCTCGCCGACCGGGTGGCTATCCTCAACAAGGGCGTGATCGAACAGGTCGGCGATCCGGAAACGGTTCACGACCGTCCGGCCAGCGCCTTCGTCTGCGGCTTCGTCGGCGAGTCCAACCGTTTCGAGGGCGAAGTGAAGGCGGGCGCCTTCCCCTGCCGCGACGTCACCCTGCCGGCGCCCGGCTCGCCGGACGGTGCGGCCCTGGCGTTTGTGAGGCCCCACGATTTCGAAGTGGTCGGGGCCGGTCAGCCTGGTTTCGACTTCGTCGTTGAACGCATCGTCCTGCAGGGCCCCATCGGTCACGTCGATGGCTTCACTGGCGCTCACCACGCTGTGTTCACGGCCATGTCGCGGCAACAGGCGGCCGACCTCAAGCCAGGCGACACGGTGCGGATCTCGGCCCGCTCCGCCTACATCTTCCCGCCCTCCGGCGAGGGCGTCCCTTCGGCAGAGAGCCGCATGCGCGAGCGGCCAGCCGTCATCGAGGTGGCCTAGCCGCACCTCAGATCAATCGTCACAAGGCCTCTCGGCGAGAACCCGGGGTCCGGGCCAAGAAATTGATCCTCCAGAGCGCTCCGGTCGGCTATGCTTCGCCAGTACTTGCGACGCCGATCGGGGGAGCCGGCAGATGACCTGGAAAACGGTAGCGCTTTCAGCGCTGTTCACGGCCTTCTTCGTCTTATCGGCGGCCGCAGCTCCGCCGACCCATGATCTTCCGTCGGGCTTTGTGATCTCGAACACGGTCCGGGAAGACGTCAAGCGACGGGTCTTCTGGGACTTCGACACCGCCCAGTTCGAATACACTCCGGCCGGTAAAGCCACGGTTCGGCAGAAGGTCGATGGCCATCTCTGGCGGACAGCGGTTGTGGCCACCCAGCCGAACAACATCGTCGATGTGTTCATCGCCAGCTACGCGGCCGAGCTCAAGAACGCCGGCTGGACGATCCTGCGCGGCCAGGGCGTGCTGGTGGCGCACAAGGCGGGCGGCGGCGACCTGTGGCTGACGGGGTCAGGCTCCAGCGTCGACTTCCGGCTGGTGCTCGTCGAGGCGGCTCAGCCGTCCCGCATACTGGCGCTGAAGCCGCCGCAGGCCCAGGTCGAAACCGTCCCAGATAACCAGGACCTCCCGTACATTTTGCCAATTCCGGGCTCGAAGATGGAGAAGACCGTCTACGACCACCGCGCGTTCGAGATCATCCTGCCCAACGCAAAGCAGGCGTCATACGCCGTTCCAGCCATGACGCGCTGGTACGACGAACCGCCGGGCGTCTCGTCCTATGAGTTCGTCACCCTTTACCGCAAATCCCTGGAGGCCGCCGGCTGGGATGTGGTCCGCGGCCAGGTTGGCGGCGATGCCGTCGTCCTCGCCCACTACGCCAGGAACGGGCGTGACGTCTGGCTCTACACGCGTGGGGATGGGGTGCGGCAGAACATCAACATCGCCGACTACGGCGCTGAGACCAAGGCGTCGAGCCTGAAGCAGCAGCTTGCCGCGGAAGGGCATGTGGCGCTCTACGGCATCTACTTCGACACGGACTCCGCAACGCCGCGGCCTGAATCCGAGGCGACCCTGCAAAACATCCTGCAGCTGCTGACAGCTGACAGGTCTCTCAGGCTGGAAGTGCAGGGACACACCGACAACACCGGGGCCGTCGATCACAACGCGACGCTCTCGGACGCGCGCGCCGCAAGCGTCAAGGCGTGGCTCGTCCGCCACGGGATCGCTCCCGCCGTGCTCACGAGCAAGGGATACGGCGCCACCAAACCCGTGGCCGACAACAATACCCAGGAAGGCAAGGCGAAGAACCGGCGCGTAGAGTTGGTGAGGACCGGCGGCTAGACCTTCGAGGGCCGCCCGCCTGAACGCGCGTAGGCCTGGGTCCCACGGGTGAACACCCGGTCCGTCGGCTCGATGGCTTCGATGGGGATGTCGGGCAGTTCGGCAAGGCGTCGGTAGATCGGACCGAAGTCCTGCAGGGTGTCGTCCAGCAGGCGCTGCAGTGATGGCAGGACGAAATAGACCTGCTGCAGGTCGTCGATGCGGTTGGGCGTTCGCATCACCCGCACCAGCTCGAATCCGAGGCGATTGGGGGAGGAGTCCTCGAGGCAGAAGGTCGACTCCGCCCGGGATGAGACGATCCCCGCGCCATAGATTCGCAGGCCTTGGGGTGTCTCCAGGAGGCCGAACTCCACCGTGTACCAGTAGAGCCGCGCCAGGTTGTGCAGCCGGCCGAGCTGCATGGCCCTCAGGCCGCCGCGTCCATAGGCCTGCATGTAGTCGGCGAACACCGGGTCGGTCAGCATCGGCACGTGGCCGAACACGTCGTGGAAGACGTCCGGTTCTTCCAGGTAGTCCAGCTGGTCGGGCTTGCGGATGAACTGGCCCGCGGGAAAACGCCGGTTGGCCAGGTGGTCGAAGAACACCTCATCGGGGACCAGACCCGGGACCGCCACGACCCGCCAGCCCGTTAGTGCGCCCAGGCGGGCGTTCAGCGCGGCGAAATCGGGGATGCCCTTGCCATGCAGGTCAAGCGCCTCGAGCCCCTGCAGGAAGGGATCGCAGGCCCGGCCGGGCAGGAGGGCGACCTGTTGCTCGTAGAGGCTGACCCAGACCCCGTGCTCCTGCGGCGTGTACTCATCCCACCGCTGATCGATGGTCCAGTCGGCCCGCGCGCCCGGCGGCGCGGCCAGCGTGGCGATGTCCATTGTCATGGCCCTCAATATGCGCCCGATCGGCGGAAGTTGCATGCCTTCGCCCGGCTGCGCTATGCCCGCCCTCCACGCAAAGAGGGGCCGCCATGACCGAGATCGTCGACATCACCGCCCGGGAGATCCTGGACAGCCGCGGCAACCCCACGGTGGAGGTGGACGTGGTCCTCGAGGACGGCGCCTTCGGCCGCGCCGCCGTGCCCTCTGGCGCCTCAACGGGCGCGCACGAGGCGGTCGAGCGCCGCGATGGCGACAAGGGCCGATATGGCGGCAAGGGCGTGCTGGGCGCGGTCGACGCGGCCAATGGCGAGATCTTCGACGCCCTCTCGGGCTCCGACGCCGAGGATCAGCGCCGCATCGACCGGATGATGATCGAGCTCGACGGCACCCGGAACAAGAGCCGCCTGGGCGCCAACGCCATCCTGGGGGTCAGCCTCGCGGTCGCCAAGGCCGCGGCCCAGAGCGCAGGCCTGCCGCTCTACAAGTACGTGGGCGGTGTGTCCGCCCTGACGCTCCCGGTGCCGATGATGAACATCATCAATGGCGGCGCCCACGCGGATAATCCCATCGACATCCAGGAATTCATGATCCTGCCGGTCGGGTCTGAGACCTTCGCCGACGCCCTGCGCATGGGCTCGGAGATCTTCCAGAGCCTGAAGAAGGCGCTCAAGGACGCCGGCCACAACACCAACGTCGGCGACGAGGGCGGATTCGCCCCCAACATCGGTTCGGCGCGTGAGGCCCTGGGCTTCATCATCAAGGCGGGCGAGGCCGCCGGCTACCGCGCTGGGGACGACTTCGTGCTGGGCCTGGACGCCGCCTCCACCGAGTTCTTCAAGGGCGGCAAGTACGTGATGGAAGGGGAGGGCAAGACCCTCGATCAGGCCGGCATGGTCGACTACCTGGCCGGGCTCGTCGCCGAATTCCCCATCGTCACCATCGAGGACGGCTGCGCCGAGGACGACTTCGACGGATGGAAGCTCCTGACCGAGCGCCTCGGCGCCAAGGTGCAGCTGGTGGGCGACGACCTGTTCGTGACCAATCCTGAGCGCCTGTCCGACGGCATCAAGCGCGGCCTGGCCAATTCGATCCTGGTGAAAGTCAACCAGATCGGCACCCTGTCAGAGACCCTGGACGCCGTGAACATGGCCCACCGCGCCGCCTACACGGCGGTGATGTCGCACCGCTCCGGCGAGACCGAGGACTACACCATCGCCGACCTGGCGGTCGCCACCAACTGCGGTCAGATCAAGACCGGCTCCCTCTCCCGTTCCGACCGCCTGGCCAAATACAACCAGCTCCTCCGCATCGAAGAACAACTCGGCGACCAGGCGGTCTATGCGGGGCGCAATGCGCTGAAGGTCTGAGGCAAGCAACGCTGCTGGCAGCTCTGGCAGGACCCCTTAGGTTGCACTCGAGCGGAGGAGAAACGCATGCCTGCAGTGAGTTTCGGGGCGGCCGCGTTCGTGGCGTCGCTGATCCTGGCGACGAACATGTTCCCCAGCGATATGATCGAGCAGGGGCGCCACCCTTCCGGGCCGAACGCGAGGCTCACGAAGGACGAGGAGGCGCTCGTTCTGGCCAAGCTTCCCGAACTCATGCCCCTTGTCGCACAGAAGGCTGGTGATTCCCTTGAGCTGGACTTCAATCTCATTGCCGGGACTCTCGATCCAAAGGACTCGACCATCGTCTTCTGCGGAAACGTAAGAGCCCGCGTGGAGGGCAAGAAGAGATCCGAGTGGCAACCCTTCTCGGTTCTGGTCGAGAAGGAGAAGGAGCCGGTCATTCAGCTCGGACGTAGGAGCGCGGCGACGTGCCGGCTGGGCGTCCGATGGTCGAACGGCAAGAATCAACGCGAGCTCGGACGGATCATCGACGATTTCGACAAATCCCTTCGCAAACGCGCTGGCTAGGCTGCGTGAATGCGATCTGCCTTCCTGAGCTCGGGAACAAGCCAGGATGTCGCCGCGACGACCAGGATCGTACCAATGCCACCGATGACCACCGCGAGGGGCGCGCCGAGGAGGCCGGCGACAATGCCGCTCTCGAAGTCGCCAATGCGGTTGGAGCCCGAGACGAAGACCGAGGAGACTGCGCTCACCCTGCCGCGCATGGCGTCCGGGGTGGCCACCTGCACCATGGTCTGACGGACGACCACGCTCACCATGTCGAAGCCCCCGACGCCGATCATGGCCAGCATCGAGAGCGGGAATTTGGTGGAAAGGCCGAACACGATCGTCGCCGCGCCATATCCGGCCACGGACCAGAGCATCACCGCTCCGGCGCGCCGGTTCAGCTGCAATCGTGCGAGGGTGAAGCCCACGAGCATGGCCCCGATGGCCGGGCCGCTCTGCAGGAAACCCAGGCCCGTGGGACCGACCTTCAGAATGTCGCGGGCGTAGATCGGCAGCAGCGAGGTCACGCCGCCGAACAGCACCGCAAACAGGTCCAGAGAGATGGCGCCCAGCAACAGTCGGTTGGAGCGGACGTAGGCCAGGCCCGCGAAGGCCTTGGCGAGGGCGCCGCCTTCTTCCTCGCGGGGCTGGGCCTTGGAAGGCGGCAACGACAGCATGAAGCCGATCGCCACGGCCTGGACCATGCCTGCCAGCAGGAACGCACCCGGCCCCACCCAGGCATAGGCGATTCCGCCGAGGGCCGGGCCGGCGATGATCGCAAGCTGGCCGGTGGAGGAACTCAGCGCCACCGCGCGGCCGAGCTCGTCGGGTGGGACGAGGCTCGCCAGGATGGCCTGCTGCGCCGGCGGTCCGAAGGCGCGGACCGCGCCGAGCGCCAGCACCAGGGCGTAGAGCCAGGCCATGCCCAGCTCGCGGTGCGTTCCCAAGCCGTAGAAGGCGAGGCTGGCGATCGCCTGGGCGCCCACGGCCGCGGCCACCACCCAGCGGCGGTCGAAGTGGTCGGCGGCGTGGCCGGTCGCCGTCACCAGCGGGATGGACGGGAGGAACTGCAGGAGCCCGATGACGCCCAGGCTGAAGGCGCTGTTGGTGCGCTGATAGACCAGCCAGCCGAGGGCCACGGAGGTCATCTGCAGGGCGACGCCGCCCAGCACGCGGGCGGCCACGAAGCGGAGAAGGACTGGCCGTCCGAGGAACACGGCGGATTAGAGCTCGCTCTTAGGCTGGGTCGATCGCCAGGCGCTTGTCTAGATACGCGCCGACGCGCTTCTCAACGTCGGGCAGGTGCTCGGCCCAGAAGTGGGTGGCGCCGGGCACGACTTCATAGTCGATGACGATGCCCTTCTGAGTGCGCAGCTTGGAGACGACGCGTTCCACCTCGATCGGCGGCACCACGGTGTCGCCCGAGCCGTGCAGGATCAGGCCCGAGGCCGGGCAGGGCGCCAGGAAGCTGAAGTCGTACATGTTGGTGGGCGGAGTCACCGAGATGAATCCGTCGGTCTCGGGCCGCCGCATCAGGAGCTGCATGCCGATCCAGGCGCCGAACTGATAGCCGGCCACCCAGCATTGCGAGGCCGTCGGATTGGAGGTCTGCAGCCAGTCCAGCGCCGTGGCCGCGTCGGCCAGCTCGCCGATGCCGGAGTCGAACTCGCCCTGGCTCCGACCCACGCCGCGGTAGTTGAACCGCAGCACCGAAAAGCCGCGCTTCATGAACAGATGGAAAAGCTGGACCGTGACCGGATTGTTCATCTGGCCGCCCACCTTGGGGTGGGGATGCAGGATCAGCGCGATCGGCGCGCCCGGCTCCTTACCGGCCGAATAGCGTCCCTCGATCCGCCCGGACGCTCCGGTCAGCACCACTTCAGGCATGTCGTCTTGTCCACTCCCGCAATCGCGATCCGCCGGCTCGGAATACTTGACTAACGCGGTTGGTTTTCCTAAGTCCGGCCTTGCTGCGCCAGGGTTTGATCCGTCCCCGGCGCGAAGGCGGCGGGTTGTAGCACAAGCCGTCCCGGATGCGCGCGAATTCTGCGGAAGGACGCCTGACATGCGCCTGAGCACCAAAGGCCGCTATGCGGTCATGGCCATGGCCGACCTCGCCAAGCGGGGCGGAGAGGGCGCCGTGACGCTCGGAGAAATCGCCACGCGGCAGGACATCTCGCTGCCCTACCTCGAACAGCTGTTTGCGCGCCTGCGCCGTCGCGGCCTGGTCAAGAGCGTACGCGGCCCGGGCGGCGGCTACCGTCTGGCCCTCACCCCGTCCCAGCTCAGAGTGGCCGACATCGTCATGGCCGTGGACGAACCGCTGGAGGCCGTGCGTTGCGGCGGCGGCCCCGCCGGCTGCATGCCGGGCGGCGAGCGGTGCCTGACCCATGATCTCTGGGACGAGTTGGGCCGCCAGATCCACGACTACCTCGCCAGTGTCTCCCTCGACGATGTGGTGAGCGGCCGCCTGGCACGTCATCACGAAACCGAAGCCGCATGAGCCAACGGGTCTATCTCGACTACAACGCCACCGCGCCGATCCGCCCAGAGGCGTCGGCCGCCGTGTTGCGCGCGCTCGAGATCGGCGGCAATCCCTCGTCCGTGCATGCCGCCGGACGAGCGGCGCGGGCGATCGTCGAGGATGCGCGCGATGCCGTCGCCGCGCTGGCCGGAGCCCGGCCCTCTCAAGTGGTGTTCACCAGCGGCGGCTCTGAAGCCAACACTCTGGCGCTCGAGAGCGCCCTGCGGCTGGGCGGTTCAAGCCGCTTGATCATCGGCGCCACCGAGCACGCCAGCATCCGCGAAACTGCGGACGCCGGCCCGGCGGCCGTCGACCTGTGGCCCGTGGATAGGAGCGGCGTCGCTGACCTGGCCTGGCTCGAGCGCCGGCTGGACGACTGGAACACTGAGGACGGCAGCCCCTACGTGGCCCTGATGCTGGCGAACAACGAGACCGGCGTGATCCAGCCCGTCGCCGAGGCCGCTGCCCTGGTGCGCGCCGCCGGCGGGTGGCTGCACGTGGACGCCGTCCAGGCCGCCGGCCGCATCGCTATAGACATGACCGCGCTCGTCGCCGACACCCTGGCGCTCTCCAGTCACAAGCTCGGCGGGCCGCAGGGTTCGGGCGCGTTGATCGTGGGGCCCCGGGTGGACATCGCCCGGCGGAGCTTTGGCGGCGGACAGGAACGGGGCCGTCGCGGCGGCACCGAGAACCTCCCAGGCATCGCCGGCTTCGGCGCTGCGGCGCGCGGGGCGGTCATCGATGACGCCGGCGCCGCCTGGCGTGACGCCACGGCCCACCGGCTGAAGGCCGAGGCCGGCGTGACTGTCCTTGGCGAGAACGCCCCGCGGCTCTCCAACACCCTCTGCTTCGCCGCCGAGGGATTCTCGTCCGAGCTTCAGGTCATGGCCCTGGACCTTGCCGGCATGATGATCAGCGCGGGCGCCGCTTGCTCGTCGGGCAAGGTCAAGGCCAGCCATGTGGTGGAGGCCATGGGCCGGCCCGATCTGGCCGGCTGCGCCGTCCGCGTGTCCGGCGGCTGGGCCAGCACCGAGGCCGACTGGAACCGCTTTACCGACGCCTGGCTCGCCGGCTATGCGCGCCACGCCACCCGCAAGCCTGCATTGGTGGAGGCTTAGATGGCCGCAGACGTCCGCACCCGCGAACAGGTCGCCGATCTGGAGACCTACAAGCACGGCTTCGTCACCGACATCGCCCAGGAGTTCGCGCCCAAAGGCCTGAACGCCGACATCGTGCGCTTCATCTCGGCCAAGAAGGGCGAACCGGAGTGGATGCTGGAGTGGCGGCTGCAGGCCTATGAGCGCTGGCTGGCAATGGACACACCCGACTGGGCGCGCCTGAACTTCCCGGTCATCGACTACCAGGACTTCTATTACTATGCCGCGCCAAAGGCCCGGGACGGGCCCAACAGCCTGGACGAGGTCGATCCGGAGCTGCTGGCCACCTATGCCAAGCTCGGCATCCCGCTGAAGGAGCAGGAGGTCCTGGCGGGTGTGAAGGGCTCGCCCCGCTACGCCGTCGACGCCGTGTTCGACAGCGTCTCGGTGGTCACCACCTTCAAGAAGGAGCTGGCCGAAGCCGGCGTGATCTTCTGCCCGATCTCCGAGGCGCTGCGCGACCATCCCGAGCTGGTGAGGAAGTACCTCGGCACCGTGGTGCCGGTGTCGGACAACTACTTCGCCTGCCTGAACAGCGCGGTCTTCTCGGACGGCTCGTTCGTCTATGTGCCGCCGGGCGTGCGCTGCCCGATGGAGCTGTCCACCTATTTCCGGATCAACGCCGAGGAGACGGGGCAGTTCGAGCGGACCTTGATCATCGCCGACAAGGGCTCCTACGTCTCCTATCTGGAAGGCTGCACCGCCCCCAAGCGCGACGAGAACCAGCTGCACGCGGCCGTGGTCGAGCTGGTGGCGCTGGACGACGCCGAGATCAAATACTCCACCGTCCAGAACTGGTACCCGGGCGATTCCGAGGGCCGGGGCGGCATCTACAATTTCGTCACCAAGCGCGCCGATTGCCGCGGCGACCGCTCCAAGGTCAGCTGGACCCAGGTGGAAACCGGCTCGGCCATCACCTGGAAGTACCCTTCCTGTGTTCTGCGCGGCGAGGGTTCGTCGGGCGAGTTCTATTCCATCGCCATCACCAACAACCACCAGCAGGCCGACACCGGCACCAAGATGATCCATCTGGGCGCCAACACCCGCTCGCGGATCATCTCCAAGGGCATCTCGGCCGGCCGTTCGTCGAACACCTACCGCGGGCTGGTCTCGGCCCACCCGAAGGCCACGGGCGCGCGCAACTTCACCCAGTGCGACAGCCTGCTCATCGGCAAGCAATGCGCGGCTCACACCACGCCCTATATCGAGGCGCGCAACGGCTCGGCCAAGTTCGAGCACGAGGCCACCACCACGCGTTTGTCGGAAGACCAGCTGTTCTACGCCATGCAGCGCGGCCTATCGCAGGAGGAGGCGGTGCAGCTCCTGGTCAACGGCTTCGTGCGCGACGTGCTGCAGGAGCTGCCGATGGAATTCGCCGTGGAAGCGCAAAAGCTGGTGGCGATCTCCTTGGAAGGGAGCGTCGGATGAGCCTCGACACCCAACCCGTCATCAGCGTGGGCGACATCTCGCTGCACGGGCTCTCGCACGGGGATCGTTTCGCGGTGCGCACCGGCGAGATCGCCGAGGCCCTGGGCCTCACGACGCTCGGCTGCATGCTGCACGTGGTGCCGCCGGGCAAGAGCGCCTTCCCCTTCCATCGCCATCACGGCTGCGACGAGATGTTCGTGATCCTCTCCGGCGCCGGCGAATACCGCATCGGCGAGGCGCGGCTGCCGGTCCGCGCGGGCGATTGCCTTGGGGCCCCGGCGGGGGGCGAGGCCCACCAGATCATCAACACCGGGGCCGAGGACCTGCGCTATCTCGGCCTCAGCAATGTGCCGGCCGCGGACCTCGTGGAATATCCGGACTCCGGCAAGATCGGCATCGGCGTGGGCGCCAAGGGGACCCACTACGAGAACGCCACCTTCAAGAAGCGTGGCCGTCTGACCGTCGCCGAATATTGGGACGGCGAGGACTGATTCGCATGGGACTGAAGGACGCCCTTACCGCCGAGCGGACCCGCAAGCGCGAAGCCGAGGAGGCCGCCGAGCGGCCGCACGAGATCGCCTATGCCCAGCTCAAGGGTCTGTTCCACCAGATCATGGGCGACCGCGAGCTGCGCGACTCGATCCATGGCGAGGTCGAGCTGAACGGCGACGAGCTGCAGATCGATCCGGGTCC
>FTHI01001227.1_pt1 | contig 28666 bp, 27 predicted proteins | sample 1640891 | NCBI WGS metagenome assembly FTHI01 (sample SAMEA3914788, study PRJEB12502) | metagenome | biome: forest; material: soil | place: Canada | collected 2011-07-03 | depth 0.1 m
GGCGAGGCGGCGGCGATGGTGGTGATCGAGGCCTGCGTCAGGCTGCTGCCGGGAGTGCTCGGCGAGGCGGCTTCGCTGGCCGAAGAGAGTTTCGAGGACGATCTCCTCGAGCATCCGCAGTTCACCAGGCCGCGGACGTTCGAAGGGCTCGATATTCCCGAGGTGCTGCTGTCGGGCCACCATGGCGAGGTGGCCAAGTGGCGGCGCCGCCAAAGGGAAGAGATCACACGGGAGCGGCGTCCGGACCTCTGGGCGGCGCGGTCCGGCAAGGCAGACGCCGCGGACGACTAAGTGCGGGAGACGGTACGATGAACGTGATTGAACAGCTCGAGCGCGAAGAAGCCGAGCGCCTGTCGACGGCCCGCTCCGTCCCTGACTTCCGTCCGGGCGACACCGTGCGCGTCAACGTCCGTATCCGCGAAGGCGAACGCGAGCGGGTCCAGGCCTATGAAGGCGTCTGCATCGCCCGGGCCAACCACGGCGTGAACGAGAGCTTCACGGTGCGGAAGATCTCCTTCGGCGAAGGCGTCGAGCGGATGTTCGCCACCCTGTCGCCTATGATCGAGTCGATCGAAGTGAAGCGCCGCGGCTCGGTCCGCCGCGCCAAGCTCTATTACCTGCGCGATCGCCGCGGCAAATCCGCCCGCATCGCCGAACGGCAGACCTACGGCTCCGGCAAGGAAGAGGCCGCGGACACCTCCGAGGCCTGATCTCCCGCTCCAGACTGCCTTAGTTCGTTGAATCCCTGCTGCCTGATGCGCCGCCCGGGTGGCTGATGCTGCCTGAGCCTGAACGATGGGTGCTCAGGTGGACCGGCTCGGTCAGCAGGCTGACATGCCCTGAGCCCGAGACCCCCACGTCCGCCTCCTGCTTGGGCGCGAGCGAGGCCGAGCCCGAGCCCGAGATCTGCACATTGGCCTCGTTCAAGGTCAGCTCACTCATGTTGGCGTGGCCGGAGCCGGAAATGCTCAGGTCCAGCTTGTCGCCCACACCAGCAGCGGTGATCCAGCCCGAACCCGAAACCCCCGCATTCATCTCGCTGGTTGTCAGGCCCGACAGCTTGGCGCCCCCCGAGCCCGACACGTGCACCGACAGGCTCTTGATCGTCCCGCCCGCCGTCGCGCCGCCGGAGCCCGAGACGCCGAGCGACAGGCGGTCCTGGTTCATCTGGCCAAGCACGAGCCGGCCCGAACCGCTGAGGTGGGCCGAGGATATGCGGGGGGCGGTGACAGTGATGCTGAGCCGATCGTCACGCCACCAGGCCCACCAGCCGAAGCGAGGCTTCATATAGATCTGGCTGCCCTCGACTTCGACCCGGTCGACGGCGCGGGTTGGCCCGGAGATCTGCACCTGGTTGGCCGGTCCCTGGACATAGCGGACCTCGCCGGGCACGCCGACATTCAGGTCCTCGCCGCCGGTCCAGGGCGCAACGCGCGTCTTCGGCGTGACGTCGCCGTCGCGCTTCCTGGCCGCCTCAACTCCCGGCGGAATGCAGGCGGTGAGGCTGGTGCAGGCGATCAGCACCAGGGCGGTGGATAAAGGCGCGGCGCGCAGGGCCATGGTCGTCCTCCAACTGTCCCTTGGTTAGAGGCTAAGGCGTCCGGGTTTGGATGCACGTTACGAACATTTCACCTGCCGTTCGCTCCGTTGGACGCCCGCCCGCCCCTCAGGCCGGCGGCCATTCCTCGAACGCCGCAATCGACCCGAGGTCCTCAACCCAGGCGATCCGGCTGGAGGTCCAGAACTGGGCGTCGGGGGCGAGGGCGGACGGATCATCAAGCGTCGCCAGGGTGACCGCCATCCGCTCCGGGGCGCTGATCCTGCCGGCGAACAGCGACGTGCCGCAGGTCGCGCAGAAGCGGCGTTCCAGATCTTCAGAGGACTTGAAGGCCTGGGTCTCACCCTGGATCGTCACCGCGTCGCGCGGGAAGATCGCCCGGGCGAAGAACGGCTGGCCGGTCGCCTTCTGGCAAAGGCGGCAATGGCAGATGCGCACATTCAATGGCGGAGCGCTGACGCCATAGCGAACGGCCCCGCAGAGGCAGCCTCCGGCGAGTGATCCGGAAGTGGTTTCGTCCACATCGTCCTCCTTCAGATCGACAGCGACTGCCCCACCTTGCCTCACAACCACGGGCTGAACTAGGGTTCGGTCGGGAACGGGGGCTTCCGCGTGAACTGGATTGGCCGGTCGCGGTTTCTCGATCGCGATACCGAGGACTGGCACTTCGAGACGTGGGCATGGCTCATGCGAAGTCTCGGCGGCATGGCCGCACTGAGAGATACGGCCCTGGTGACCCCGTCACGAGATTTCTTTCCGCCCACGGAGGCGGTCGGCCACGAACGCGCACTCCATATGTTTCAGTGCGTCAAATCCGCCATGGGCATGGAGGACTGGACGTGCGGGCTGGTGGCGAACGAAGGACCGCCGCCTTCCGCACAGGTCGGCGAATTCCTTACCTTGCAGACACCCGGATCCGCGGCCGGGACGTTCAGCGCAAAGGACGGCGTGGTCACGATCACCTATGCGTCCGACCTAGTCGATGATCCGCATCGGCTGGTTTCGACCCTGGCGCATGAACTCGCCCACTACCTCCTGTCGAAAGTGGAGGAGGAACCGCCGGGTGGATGGGAGCTGCATGAGTTGGCGACGGAACTCACGGTCGCCTACACGGGCTTCGGAATATTCGGCGCCAACACCGCCTTTCACTTCGAGCAGTTCCAGGAGGCCGGCCGCCAAGGATGGAGGTCGCAGAGGAATGGCTACCTGTCGAACGAGACCTGGGTCCTGGCTCTGGCGACCTTCCTCTCGCTCACCAAGCGGCGCGGCCAGGCGGACAAATGGCTCAAGCCGGACGTGGCGGCGCTGCTGCCAAAAGCGGACCGACATCTCGCTCGCCGCCCAGACCTTCTGGAGCCTCTTCTAGCGATCTCCTGACGGCTGTGAGGACTCACCGGGCTGGACGGCCCTTGCTGCGCCGCCTACATCGCCGCCCATGCCCGGTAAAACCCTGTACGACAAGATTTGGGACGCCCACGTCGTGGGCCAGGACGGCGAGGAGACTATCCTCTACGTCGACCTGCACCTGATCCACGAAGTCACCACGCCCCAGGCCTTCGCCGGCCTGAGGGAACACGGCCGCGCCGTGCGCCGCCCTGACCGCACGCTTGCCGTGGCCGACCACAACGTGCCGACCGAAGGTCAGGCGCTCGGCGTCGATGCGGTAAAGGACGAGGAGGCCCGCCTGCAGCTGCAGACCCTCGCCAGGAACGTGGCCGAGGCTGGCATCGAGTTCTTCCCCATGGGCGACGTGCGCAACGGCATCGTCCACGTGGTCGGCCCCGAGCAGGGGCGCACCCAGCCGGGCATGACCATCGTCTGCGGCGACAGCCACACCTCCACCCACGGCGCCTTCGGGGCCCTGGCCCACGGCATCGGCACTTCTGAGGTCGAGCATGTGCTGGCCACCCAGACCCTGCGCCAGCGCAAGTCGAAGAACATGCGGGTCGTCTTCACCGGGAAACCCGGCCCCGGCGTCGGCGCCAAGGACTACGCCCTGGCCCTGATCGGACAGATCGGCACCGCGGGCGGCACTCATCACGTCATCGAATACGCCGGCGAGGCGGTCGAGGCCCTGTCGATGGAGGGGCGCATGACGCTCTGCAATCTCACCATCGAGGCCGGCGCCAAGGCCGGCCTGATCGCCGCCGACCAGACCACTTTCGACTATCTGAGGGGCCGCCCCTCCGCGCCCAAGGGCGGCGCCTGGGAGATGGCCGAGACCTGGTGGCGGACGTTCCGTTCCGATCCCGACGCGGTGTTCGACCAGGAGGTCGAAATCGACGTTTCCTCCCTCGAACCCCAGGTGACCTGGGGCACCAGCCCGGAGGACGTGCTGCCCATTTCCGGCGTGGTTCCTGATCCCGACCACTACGCCAGCGAGGACAAGCGCGCCGCCGCCCACCGGGCGCTCGACTACATGGGCCTGATGCCAGGCCAGCCGATCAGCGACGCCCGTATCGACGTGGTGTTCCTGGGCTCCTGCACCAACAGCCGTATCGAGGACCTGCGCGAGGCCGCCGCCGTGCTGCGCGGCCGTAGCGTGGCGCCCCACGTGCGGGCCATGGTCGCCCCCGGATCGGGCCTCGTGCGCGAACAGGCCGAGGCCGAGGGTCTGGACCGGATCTTCATCGACGCCGGCTTCGACTGGCGCGAGCCCGGCTGCTCCATGTGCCTGGCCATGAACCCAGACCGGCTGGAGCCCGGCCAGCGCTGCGCCTCCACCTCCAACCGCAACTTCGAGGGCCGCCAGGGCCGCGGCGGACGGACCCACCTGATGAGCCCCGCCATGGCTGCCGCCGCTGCGGTGGCGGGCCGGATCGCGGATGTTAGGGAGATGCTCGGATGAAACCCTTCACCCGCGTCGAAGGCCGGGCCGCGCCCCTGCCGATCGCCAACCTGGACACCGACCAGATCATCCCCAAGCAGTTCCTCAAGGGTGTGGACCGCAAGGGCCTGGCCCGGGGCCTGTTCTACGATTTCCGCTTCGATTTCGGGGGGGCGCCCAAGCCCGATTTCGTGCTCAACGAGCCGGCGTACAAGGACACCCATATCCTGGTCTGCGGCGAGAACTTCGGCTGCGGTTCCAGCCGCGAGCACGCGCCCTGGGCCCTGCTGGACTTCGGGATCCGCTGTGTCATCGCCTCGGCCTTCGGCGACATCTTCTACAACAACTGCTTCGAGAACGGCCTGCTGCCGGTGGAGCTGCCGGCCGATCAGGTCCACGCCCTGATGGAGGAGGCGCGCGGCGGCAATCACCTGTTCGCCGTGGACCTCGAAGCGCAGACCGTGACCTCCCCGTCGGGCAAGGCGTTCCACTTCGACATCGATCCCGGCCGCCGGGAGAAGCTGCTCAGGGGTCTGGACTCCATAGGCGAGACCCTGGAGCGGGCGTCGCAGATCGGCGCCTATGAGGCCGCCCAGGCGCAGCGCGCGCCCTGGCTGGAGGTGGCGCGTTGAGCGTGATCCTCGCCGGCACGGTCCGGTTCGCCGTGGACAAGCTGCCCGCCGGCCGCGACGCCATGCGCGAGATGATGCGCCTGTCCCGCGCCGAGGACGGCTGCATCGAATACGTCTATTCCGAAGACCTGATCGAACCGGGCCTGATCCACGTGTTCGAGATCTGGCGCGACGAGGCGGCGCTCCACGGCCACCACACCGCGCCGCACTTCATGGCGTGGCGAGCCTCCCGTGAGGCGCTGGGCATGAGCGACCGGCGGATGAAGGCCCATACCGTCACCGAGAGCCGGGAGACCTGAGCGTGCCGAAACTACTGCTCCTGCCCGGCGACGGCATCGGTCCGGAAGTGATCGCCGAGGTGCGCCAGGTGGCCGCCTGGATGAGCGCCCACGGCAACTTCCACCTGGAGCTGGAGGAGCGGCCCTTCGGCGGCGCGAGCTACGACCTCTGCGGCTCGCCCCTGAGCGCCGAGGCCGAGGCCGCGGCCCTGGCGTCCGACGCCGTGCTGATGGGGGCCGTCGGCGGTCCCAAGTGGTCGGGCGTAGCCCGCCATGAGCGGCCCGAAGCGGGCCTCCTGCGGCTGCGCAAGGCCATGGACGCCTTCGCGAACCTGCGTCCGGCCATCTGCTTCGAGGCCCTGGCCGACGCCTCCTCCCTGAAGCGCGAGGTGGTGGCGGGACTCGACATCCTGATCGTGCGCGAGCTGACCTCGGGGGTCTATTTTGGCGAGCCGCGGGGCATCGAGACCCTGGCTAACGGCAGCCGCCGGGCTGTAGACACCCAGCTCTACACCGAGACCGAGATCGTGCGTGTCGCGAAGGTCGCCTTCGAACTGGCCCGCGGCCGGCGCAACAAGGTCTCCTCCGCCGAAAAGTCCAACGTCATGGAGACCGGCGTACTCTGGCGCGACGTGGTGACGAAGCTGCACGCCCGCGACTATCCCGACGTGGAACTGGAGCACATCCTGGCCGACAACGCCGCCATGCAGCTGGTGAAAAACCCCAAGGCCTTCGACGTGATCCTCACCGACAACCTGTTCGGCGACATCCTGTCGGACGAGGCGGCGATGCTGACCGGATCCATCGGCCTGCTGCCTTCCGCGGCGCTTTCATACGAGGGCCGGCCGGGACTTTACGAGCCGGTGCACGGTTCGGCGCCGGATATCGCTGGCAAGGGCCTGGCCAATCCGCTGGCGGCGATCCTGTCGTTCGGCATGGCGTTGCGCTGGTCGCTGGGCCGGCCTGACCTGGAAGAGCGGCTCACCGCCGCGGTGAAGTCGGCCCTGGACGCCGGCGCACGGACCCGCGATCTTGGCGGCGAGCTTTCCACCTCCCAGATGGGACAGGCCGTGTTGAGCCGCCTTAATGGCTAGCGTCGAAGATCCCCGTCCCTGCGCCGGCTGCGACCTGTGCTGCCGGCTGCTCGACATGCCCGAGCTGGACAAGCCCGCCGGCCAGGCCTGCCGCCATCAGGTGAAGGGCGGCTGCGGCATCCACGCCACGCGGCCTGACGCCTGCCGCAAATTCCAGTGCCAGTGGACAATCACTGAGTTCCTTGACGAGGCGTGGCGGCCCGACCGGGCGCACTTCTTCATCTGGGCCCAGAGCCCCGGCCAGATCATCATCGAAGTCGATCCCGATCACCCCGACGCCTGGCGCCTGGCGCCCTACCACGACTTCCTGAAGTACTGGGCCGGACCGAACGCCGGCATGCAGGTGCTGGTGCGCGTGGATCTCAACATGTTCATGGTCTTCCCGGAGGCTGACGTCGACATGGGCCCCCAGCAGGCCACCGAGAAGATCAACTGGGGCTACAATTACCGCTACGACGGCAAACGCGTCCCCTTCGCCTACTTCGGCGAACCCTCAGCCGAACATTCCAAGCCGTGACCCAGCAAGAGAGCAGCTCCGGGGTCCTGTCCGAGCCCAAGCCCTGCGGCGAATGCAGCCTCTGCTGCAAGGTGTTCGACGTCGCCGAGCTCAACAAGCCCAAGGGGGTCTGGTGCCGCCATTTCGTCAAGGGAACCGGCTGCGGCGTCCACGCGACGCGGCCGCACGTGTGCAGCAGCTATCAATGCGTCTGGACCCTGGCCGCGCCCCTCGATGAGCGCTGGCGGCCGGACCGCGCCGGCTTCGTGATCAATCCTTTGCCCCAGGCGACCGAGATGGAGCTGGTGGTCGACCCCGGCCGGCCGGACGATTGGCGCCGCGAGCCCTACTATTCGCAGATCAAGCGCTGGGCGGACCGCGACGCCGGACCGCTGAGCCGGGTGCTCGTGCGGAACCAGGGGCGGGTCATTGTCGTGTTCCCAGAAGCCGAGATCGATCTGGGACCGCCGACGGGCCTGCCGAACATCGATTCCGGCTATGAATGGCGGGACGGACGGCTCCAACCCTACGCCCGCTACGCCAAGGCCGATGAGCCGGCCCGCGGCGGAACGGCCTGAGCAGCGGCCTCACGCGCTTGCGGATTCGGCCCCGAGGGCGTAAGGGCCGCAACCCCGATTGAAATTGGAGATATGCGATGGGCTACCGGGTGGCCGTCGTCGGCGCCACGGGCAGCGTGGGCCGCGAGATGCTTGCGATCCTCGAAGAGCTCGAGTTCCCCATAGACGAGATCCATGCGATCGCGTCGCGCAAATCCATTGGCGTGGACGTCGCCTTCGCTGACCGCACCATCAAGGCCCAGGCGCTCGACCAGTTCGACTTTTCCAAGGTCGACATCGTATTGATGTCGGCGGGTTCCAAGACCTCGCTGGAGTGGTCGCCGCGGATCGGCAAGGCTGGCCCGGTGGTCATCGACAACTCGTCGGCCTGGCGTATGGACCCAGACGTTCCCCTGGTGGTGCCGGAAGTGAATCCGGAGGCGGCCGACGGCTTCCGCAAGAAGAACATCATCGCCAACCCCAACTGCTCGACCATCCAGCTGGTGGTGGCGCTGAAGCCGCTGCACGATGCTGCGAAGATCAAGCGGGCGGTGGTCTCGACCTACCAGTCGGTCTCCGGGGCCGGCAAGGAAGGCATGGACGAGCTGTGGACCCAGACCAAGAACATCTTCGTCCTGGGCCCCTCCGAGCCGCACAAGTTCCCCAAGCAGATCGCCTTCAACGTCATCCCCTTCATCGGGGCCTTCCGCGACGACGGCTACACCGACGAGGAAGCCAAGATGTGGATGGAGACGCACAAGATGCTCGATCCCGATATCAAGCTCACCGTCACCTGCGTGCGGGTGCCGGTGATGGTCGGTCACTCCGAGTGCGTGAACCTGGAGTTCCACAATCCGCTGGACGAAGACGAGGCCCGCGAGATCCTGCGCGAGGCGCCGGGCGTCCAGGTGATCGATAAGCGCGAGGACACCGGCTACATCACGCCCAAGGAAGCGCAGGGCGAGTTCAGCGTCTACGTCTCGCGCATACGCAACGACCCGACGGTGGAGAACGGCCTGAACCTCTGGGTGGTCTCCGACAACCTGCGCAAGGGCGCGGCCCTCAACGCCGTCCAGATCGCCCAGCTGCTTCACCAGCGCGGCCTGATCGAGAAGGCGCACGCGTGACAACTCCCTCGGCGCCGCCTGCTGAGGCGGCCGCTGGGGGGAAGGCCGCCGAGGAGCGCAACGCCGTTGTCGCCGGCGTGCTCTGCTATTTCTTCTGGGGTTTCCTGCCGCTGCTGTTCAAGGCTGCGGCCTGGGCCGGCGCGGGGCCCTGGGAGATCGTGGCCTGGCGCTCGGTCTGGTCGCTGGTGGTGATCGCCGCGATGGTCGGGGTCACCCGTTGCTGGCAGAGCGTCCGCACCGTGTTCCGCGACCTGCGCACATTGGGTCTGCTGGCGGTGGCGGCCGCCCTGATCGGGACCAACTGGTCGCTGTTCGTCGGGGCGGTGAACGCGGGCCACACCCTGGACGCCAGCCTCGGCTATTACCTGAACCCGTTGCTGAGCGTGGCCGCGGGGATGCTGCTGTTCCGCGAGCGGATCGACCGCTGGGGTTGGTTCGCCATCGTCCTGGCCGGGGTCGGGGTCGCAATCCAAACCTGTGCCCACGGCCGGCTGCCGTTGGCGGCCCTGGGCATGGCCACGTCGTTCTGCATCTACGGCGTCATCAAGAAACGGGTCCGCGCCGACGCACAGACCGGCATGTTCGTTGAATGCCTGATCCTGGCAGGGCCGGCCCTGGCCTATGCGATATGGCTGCAGTCTCAGGGCCTCGGCCACGCCGGCAAGCCCGTGGCGGCGCTGATCCTCGCGCTGGGGGGGCCGGCCACGGTGGCGCCGCTAGTGACCTTCGCCTGGGCCGCGCGCCGCATGCCGCTGTCGACGCTGGGCTTTCTGCAATTCATCGCCCCCACGATGCAGTTCGTCATCGGCGTGGCCAGCGGCGAGTTGCTGAGCCCGCTCAGTATCGCGGCCTTCGCCTGCATCTGGGCCGGCGTCGCCGCCTTCGCCTGGGGCGCCTGGCGCAGAACCAGCGCCTATCGCGGCCAGGTCTCGGGCGACGCCGCCAGCACCTCGCCGGCCAGGTAGAGGCTCCCGCAGATCACCAGATGAGGCGCCGGACCGTCGGCGCCCAGGGCCTCGTCCATCGCCGCCATCAGGCTCCCGCAGGCCGTCGCCCGGAGGCCCGCGGCGCGAGCCGCCGTCTCCAGGTCCTCGGCGGACGCAGCCGTCTCAGCGTCGGCGCGGATGGTGTAGACGATCGGGTTCAGGTCCTTCAGCGCCGCATAGAACCCTGCCGCGTCCTTGTTGCCGAGCATGCCGGTGATTAGGGTGACTGGGCGGTGGTCGCGAGCCGCCATGGCCTCCAGCGCCCGCGCCATGGCTCGCGCGCCGTGAGGATTGTGTCCCCCTTCCAACCAGAGGTCTGAGCCCCGCGCCGCTGCCTTCCGCCCGAACGGCCCTTTGGTCAGCCGCTGCAGGCGCGCGGGCCAGACCGCCCCGGCCACACCCTCGGCGATCGCCGCCTCGTCGATCCGTGGATCGTCCAGGGCCAGCACGGCGGCCACCGCCAGGCCCGCGTTCTCGATCTGGTGGGCGCCGGCCAGGCTGGGCAACGGCAGGTCCAGCAGCCGGTCCTCGCCCTGGAACACCATCCGCCCGTCCTGAGCAAAGGCGTCGAACTCGCGACCCATCGCCGCCAGCGGAGCGCCTTGCAGACTGGCCTCGGCCTCAATGGCCTCGAAGGCGACCTCGGCCTGGCGGGCGCTGACCACCGGGCGGCCCGGCTTGATGATCCCGGCCTTCTCCCAGGCGATCCGCGTCAGGTCCGTGCCCAGGAATTCGGCGTGGTCATAGTCCACCGGCGCGATGGCCGCGACGGCGCAGGTCGGGACCACGTTGGTGGCGTCGTAGCGGCCTCCCAGGCCCACTTCCAGCACCGTCAGGTCCGCAGGGGTCTCGGCGAAGGCGAGGAGGGCTGCGGCGGCGGTGATCTCAAAGAAGGTGATGGGCTGGCCGGCGTTGGCCCGCTCCACCCGCCCCAGCACCTCGGCCAGCTGCTCGTCGGTGATCAGGGCCCCGGCCAGGCGGATCCGCTCCACGAACCGGACCAGGTGCGGCGAGGTGTAGACGTGGACCCTCAGGCCCGCCGCCTCGGCCATTGCGCGCAGGAAGGCGACGGTGGAGCCCTTGCCATTGGTCCCCGCCACATGGATCACGGGCGCCAGCTTGTCCTGCGGTCGGCCGAGCGCCTCCAGCACCCTCAGGATGCGGTCCAGCGACAAATCGATCTTCTTGGGATGCAGCGTCTTCAGCCGCTCCAGCGCCGCATCCGACGCCCGCAGGTGGTCGGTCATGACGTCAGACCGCAGCCGGAGCCGGCGGGGCCTTGCCGAGGATCATGTCGGCGGCTTTTTCGGCGATCATGATCACCGGGGCGTTGGTGTTGCCGCCGACGATGGTGGGCATCACCGAGGCGTCCACGACCCTCAGGCCCTGAAGCCCATGCACCCGGCACTCGGCGTCCAGCACGGCGTCAGCGCCGTTCCCCATCGAGCAGGTGCTGGTGGGATGCATGGCGGTGCCGACCATGCGCCGGACATAGGCGTCGATCTCGGCGTCGGTCTGCACGTCGTCCCCTGGGGCGATCGGCGCGGCCACCAGGCTGGCGGCGGGCTCGGTCTGGAAGAACCGGCGGGCGAAGCGGACCATCCGGCGGAAGGTCTCGCGGTCGCTGGCTTCCTTCAGCAGGTTGAACTGGATCTTCGGCTTGTCGCGGGGATCGGCGGACCGAAGGGTCACCGCGCCGCGGCTGTCCGGCCGCAGCAGCACATTGGCGGCCGAGAGGAAATGGCCCACGCCCTTGCGCCAGCCGGGGAACCAGGGCCGCGCCATCATAGAAACCGGGACCACCAGGAACTGGACGTCCGGCCACTCAAGCTCCGGCCGGGTGCGATAGAAGCCCTGGGCCGAGACCGGAAGGCCGCCTACGGGCCCCGTGCCGAACAGCCGCCACTGCAGCACCGACAGCAACAGCCGGTCCATCCGCAGCCGCGAGTCGAAGGCGATGGGTCCCTTGGCGGCGTACATGGTCCCCACCGAGGCGTGGTCCTGCAGGTTGCGCCCAACGCCGGGCAGGTCGTGGACGGGGGTCACGCCGGCGGCGCGCAGCTCGTCTGCAGGTCCGACGCCCGACAGCAGCAGGATCTGGGGTGAGTTGAAGGCCCCTCCGCAGAGGATCACCTCGCGGTCCGCCGAGGCCCGCTTTGCCTGGCCGCCCTGCTCATACTCGACGCCGACGGCGCGGCCCTGCTCGATCAGCACCCGTTGGGTGAGCGCGCGGGTCTCCACGGTCAGGTTGGGCCGGTTCATGGCCGGTTCGAGGAAACGCTTCGCCGTGGAGCCGCGCCGGCCCTCGTGGACGGTGAACTCCGGCGTTGAGAAGCCTTCGGCCTCGGCGGCGTGGAAGTCGTCCAGGCTCTTGTAGCCGAGGGCCTGGGCCGTTTTCATCAGGCTGGGATAGATCAACGCGTCGGGATTGTGCGCCGAGACGGTCAGCGGCCCGCCGACGCCGTGGTAGGCGTTGTCGCCCCGCCAGCTGTTCTCCGAGCGGCGGAAGTAGGGCAGCACCTCGGCGTAGCTCCAGCCGGTGAGGCCGAGCTGGCGCCAATGGTCGTAGTCCACCGGATAGCCGCGGGAATACATCATCCCGTTGACCGAGGACGAGCCGCCCAGGACCTTGCCGCGAGGCGCGGCGATCCGACGATCGTCGGCGAAAGGCTCGGGCTCGCTCTCGAAGCCCCAGTTCACCACCGGATCCATGAAGGTGTCGCGCCACGCCAGCGGCATGGCCATCAGCGGACGATTGTCAGGGCCGCCAGCCTCCAGCAGCAGCACTTTGCAGTCCTTGTCCGCGGACAGGCGGTTGGCCAGCACGCAGCCGGCGGAGCCGGCGCCGACGATGACGAAGTCGAAGGTTTTCATGCAGCGAAGCTCTGCACGCGCCGCCCGCATTCGTCCATGCTTCAGGCGATCCGGCTATTCCGCGGCGAGGCGGCGGCGGCCCATCATCAGGGTCCCGAGGATCGACCCCAGCGCCAGGGGCAGTTCCTTGCGCTCGACAACGCGGTCGACCATGCCCTTCTCGACCAGGTACTCGGCGCGCTGGAAGCCCGGCGGCAGGGTCTCGCGGATGGTCTGTTCGATCACCCTTTGGCCGGCGAATCCGATCAGGGCGCCCGGCTCGGCGATCTGCACGTCGCCGAGCATGGCGTAGGAAGCGGTGACGCCGCCGGTGGTCGGGTCGGTGAGCACCACCACATAGGGCAGGCGCGCGCGCTTCAGGTCCTGGATGGCCAGGGTGGTGCGCGCCATCTGCATCAGCGACAGCGCCCCTTCCTGCATCCGGGCGCCGCCCGCGGCGGTGAAGGCCACCATCGGGACGTCGCGCTTCAGGGCCTCGCGCGCGGCTGCGATGAAGCCCTCGCCTGCCGCCATGCCCAGTGAACCGCCCATGAAGGCGAAGTCCTGGACCAACGCCACCGCCGGCGTGCCGGTGATGGTTCCATAGCCGATGGCCATGGCGTCGTTCTCGCCGGTGTTCTTGCGCGCCTGGGCCAGCCGGTCGGGATAGGCCTTGTCATCGACGAAGTGCAGCGGGTCATCCACGGCCCGGGGCGAGGGGATGGTCTCCCACTTTCCGCCATCGAAGGTGAAGGCGAACCTGAGGTCGGGCCTGATCCGCATGTGCCGGCCGGCCGGGGTCACCCAAAGCGCCGCTTCCAGGTCCGGCCGATAGATCATCTCGCCGGTGTCGGGGCACTTGACCCAGAGGTTCTCGGGGGTTTCGCGCTTGGCGACGAGCTTGCGGACCCCGGGCGCGATCTTGGCCAGCCAGCCGACGCGCTCCCGCTCAGGCTTGGCGGGGGTGACTGGGGGATCCTCGGGCAGGTCGTTCCTTGCTTCAGCCATCAGACCGACGCTTCCGTGACTCTCGCCTGACGCACAGCCTGCGCCAGGGCGTGCGCCGTTGCCAGAACTTTCGGCGGCGCCGGCTCGTTCCGTTCCAGGGCGGCGGCGATCTCGTCCACGAGAGCCGATCCGACCACGGCGGCGTCGGCCACGCGCGCCACGGCGGCGGCCCGTTCTGGCGTGCGGATGCCGAATCCGACGGCCACCGGCAGGCCCGTGGCGCGGCGCACGCGCTCCACAGCCGGCGCCACTACGTCGGCCTGCGCTTCCTTCACGCCGGTCACCCCGGCGACCGAAACGTAATAGACGAACCCGGACGTGCGCCGGGCCACAACCTTCAGCCGTTCGTCGTCGGTGGTGGGCGTCGCCAGCCGGATCAGGGCCACGCCGTTGGCGTCGAGCGCGTCGGACAGAGGATCGGCCTCTTCAGGGGGGCAGTCGACCACGATCATGCCGTCGACCCCGGCCCGGGCCGCATCGGCGGCGAACCGTTCCAGCCCGGGGGTGAGCAGGGGATTCATATAGCCCATCAGGATCAGGGGCGTGGTCTGGTCGGCCTCGCGGAACCGGCGCACCAGCTCCAGGGTCCCGTTCAGGGTCATGCCGGCCTTGAGTGCGCGCTGCGAGGCCCGCTGGATCGGCGGCCCTTCGGCCATGGGATCGGAGAATGGATAGCCCAGCTCGATGATGTCGGCGCCCGCCGCTGGCAGGCCCTTCAGGATCTCGAACGCGGTCTCCGCGTCGGGATCGCCCGCGACGATATAGGCGACGAAGGCCGCGCGGCCCTCCGCCTTCAGCTCCGCGAAGCGTCGTTCGATGCGGTCTTTGCTCATCTTTGTTGGGATGCCTCGACTGGCGGGAGGCTCACCCGCACCTGAATATCGGCAGTGACGAACACCACCGGCGTCAGGACGCCTAAAACCTGGATCACGGCCAGCGGCGTGCCGACCATCCAGCCCAGCTCCAGCCCCGTCACAGCGTCCGCCCCAGGGCCTTTGCGACAGCGTCCACGTCCTTGTCGCCGCGTCCGGAGAGGTTCAGCACGATCACCCCGTCCGCTCCGACGTCGCGGGCGATCTCTGGCAGGCGGGCGATGGCGTGGGAGGATTCCAGCGCCGGGATGATGCCTTCCAGTCTTGTGCAGAGCTGATAGGCCGCGAGCGCCTCGGCGTCCGTGCAGGAGAGATATTTCGCCCGGCCGACGTCGTGCAGCCAGGCGTGTTCCGGGCCGATGCCGGGATAGTCGAGCCCCGCCGAGATCGAGTGGGCCTCCAGAATCTGGCCCTCCTTGTCCTGCAGCAGATAGGTCTTGTTGCCGTGCAGGACGCCAGGCCGACCGCCGTTGATCGCCGCGGCGTGCTCGGGGGTATCGAGCCCCTTGCCCGCGGCTTCCACGCCGTAGATGCGGACGGTCTCGTCGCCCAGGAACGGGTGGAACAGGCCGATGGCGTTGGAGCCGCCGCCGACGCAGGCGACCACGGCGTCGGGCAGGCGGCCCTCCATCTGCATGATCTGCTCGCGCGACTCCTCGCCGATCACCCGCTGGAAGTCGCGCACCATGACCGGATAGGGATGCGGACCGGCAGCCGAACCGATCAGGTAGTAGGTGTCCTCGACGTTGGTCACCCAGTCGCGCAGGGCCTCGTTCATGGCGTCCTTGAGGGTGGACGAACCGGAGGTCACCGGCCGCACCTCGGCGCCCAGTTCGTTCATGCGGAAGACGTTGGGCTTCTGCCGCTCCACGTCCACTGCGCCCATGTAGACCACGCAGGGCAGGCCGAAGCGGGCGCAGACGGTGGCGGTCGCGACCCCGTGCTGTCCGGCGCCAGTCTCGGCGATGATCCGGGTCTTGCCCATGCGCATGGCCAGGAGGATCTGGCCCATGCAGTTGTTGATCTTGTGCGCGCCGGTGTGGTTCAGGTCCTCGCGCTTGAAGTAGACCCTGGCGCCTACGTGCGCGCTGATCCGCTCGGCGAAATAGAGCGGGCTCGGCCGGCCGACATAGTGCTTCAGATAGCCGCCCAGCTCGGCGTGGAATGCGGGGTCGGCCTTGACCTCGGCGTAGGCGCGGCCGAGCTCCAGCACCAGGGGCATCAGGGTCTCGGGCACGTACAGCCCCCCGTAGTCGCCGAAGCGGCCCTTGGGGTCGGGCATAGCCGAATAGTCGTTGCGGAGTGGGGCGTTCACGGATTTCGCTGTCTGAAGGCTCGTCAGGCGCGGCGGACGGCCTGGAGGAAGGCCAAAATCAAGGCCGGGTCCTTTACGCCGGGGCCGCGCTCCACGCCAGAGGAAACGTCCAGCAGAGGCGCGCCGGACAGCCGCACCGCTTCCTCCACGTTCCAGGGGTCCAGGCCGCCCGCCAGGAACCAGGGCCGGGAAAACCGCCGGCCAGCCATGATCGACCAGTCGAACGCGACGCCGAGACCGCCCGGCATCGCCGCATCCTTCGGCGGCTTGGTTTCGAACATCAGGTGTTCGGCCGCGCCCTCGAAGGCGGAGGCGGCGTCGACGTCCCGCGACTCGGACACCGGAATGACCTTGATCACGTCTGCGCCGGTCCGGGCCGCGACTTCGGCGGCCCTGGATGGAGTCTCCCGGCCATGAAGTTGGATCAGGTCGGGTTTGAGGATGGCGCTCAGCCGGTCCAGCAGGGCGTTGTCCGGATCGACGGTCACGGCGACGATCTTGGCCTGCCCTCGGACCGGCGCCGCCAGCCGGGCGGCCGCTTCGGGCTCCAGCGCCCGAGGGCTGGCGGGAAAGAACATGAAGCCCAGATAGGCCGCGCCGCCCTCCAGCGCCGCCGTCACCGTCTCGGGCGTCCTCAGTCCGCAGATCTTCGCCTTGGCCATGGCCCTGATTAGGGGGGCGGGGGCCATTGCCGCAAGGCCGGGAACCGCCGTCTCCGCGAGGGGTTGAGGTCAGGAACCGTCAACGGAGGCGCAGATGAGCCCGATCAACAAGGGGCGGCTGGCCGCCGCCGCGGCGCTGGGCGTCCTCGCAGGCCTTGCCATCGGACGCACCGGCAAGGTCGCGGCCAAGGCGAAGATGCTCCTGCACGGCGACTGGGAAGGACAGCTCAAGGCGGAGCACCGCGCGGTCCGCAAACTCCTGAAGGCCATGGTCGAAACGGACATCGGAGAGGCCCCGAAGCGGGCCGCGCTTCTGGCGGAAACGGCTGACGTGCTCACCCGCCACGCCGTTGAAGAGGAGAACGTGATCTATCCCGCCCTGCGCGCCGCGGGGGCCGGCGAGGCGGTGAAGGGCCTGCTTGCCGACCACGCCGGGATGAAGACCCTGATCCGGCGTCTTGAAGACACCTCCTTGGAAGACCCTGAATGGGAGGCCCGCGCCAAGGCGCTCAAGGTCCTGGCCTATCGGCACATGCTCCAGGAAGAGCGCGACCTCTTCCCCCTGCTGCACGACCATGCCGATCGCGCCGAGACCCACAAGCTGACCCGCCTGGTCCGCCGCGAAGCCGCTCGGGTGCCGTAAGGACGTCAGGATCCTCCCCCTTTGGGGGAAGTCCGGCCGAAGGCCGGGAAGGGGGCTCACGGGGCGGCGCGTTTCAGCCCCCTACCCCCGCTTCGCGGGGACTTCTCCCAGAGGGGGAAGAATTATGAGTCGGCCTTCGCGGCCGAGGGCGTGACGCCGCCGGGCGACACGAAGGGGCGGTATTGCAGGGCGGTGACGCCATTTCGATGGATTTCGTCCATCAGCAGCGCCCGGTCGATGAACTCCGGGTGCATCGGACGGCCGCCGGGAACGTGCAGCCAGAGCCGCAGCAGCAGCCGCTTGTTGGCGCCCTCGTCGGTGAAGCTCCGGCGCGAATGCAGGATCATGAAATTGTGCCAGAACAGCATCTCGCCTGGCTCGAGCATGAAGTCGGCGCGGACCTCGGGCCGCTGGGCGATGGCGCCGAAGCAGGCCATGGCCTCGCGCAGGCTGTCGGGCATCTCCTCACCCCTGGCGCGCGCCGCTGCGAGGAACGACAGGGCGTGGTAGTAGCAGCTGACCTTGCCCTCAACGTCGCAGAACACCGGCACCTTCTCCCGGGTCAGGTGCTCCTTCTCGACATAGCCATGCCACCAGCCCTCGTAGAGCGCCGCCAGCTTTTCGGGCGCTTCCTCGAGCATGATGTTGTGGACCGCCAGGCTGGAGACGACGCCGCTCTCGCCGCCTGAGGCCGCCTTGCGATAGGAGGCCAGGCTCAGGACCTCGTGGAAATCGGTGTGCGAGCGCAGCTCGACATCAAGCTGGTAGCCGCGCTTGTCGGGATTGTCCTCGACCTTCTCGACCCTGCCGATCTTGTCTTGCTTTGGGCTTTGGATCGCGGGGACGCCCAGGTGAAGACCAAGACCGAAGTAGATCCGGGCGTAGTCCTCTTCGGACAGGCCCGCCATGTCGAGGCCGGACAGCACCACCGCGCCCTTGCCGCTCATGATCTCGAACCGGACAGTGGTCATCAACTCGGTGATCATAGGATCGTCGACGTCGGCGAGGGTGATCGCGTCCGGCGCAAGGGTCCGGGTTCGATCCGCCAGGGCCTGCAGGGCCTGCACGTGCTCGGGGCTGATACGATGGACCAACGCCTCCTTCCCGCCGATCTCCGCGCCGGTCCAGGCGGAAGGGTGGTCAATGCGGCGGGGCTCGGTCATGGCGTCCTCTGAATCCATAGCAGGCTCACCATAGCCTCATAGCGCACGGTCGCCATTCGCCGCCAGAGCGCCCCAACAGCAAGTTGCGTCGGCAACTGCGGCATGCTTTGTCCGGTCAAAGTTCCGGGAGGGCCTTCCATGAAAGCGGTGCGCAATCTGATGGTTGCGGCGGGCCTGGCGCTGGCCATCGCCGGTTGCGGCAAGGGCGGCGTCGGCGCCGTTGACGGCCAGCGCATCGCCGAGGCCGACAAGCATCCGGGCGACTGGATGTCCTACGGACGCACCTACGACGAGCAGCGCTTCAGCCCCCTGACCAGGATCAACGACGCCAACGTCGGGACCCTGGGCCTCGCCTGGTTCGCCGATCTCGACACCGATCGCGGCCAGGAGGCCACCCCCATCGAGGTGGACGGGGTGATCTACATCTCCACCGCCTGGAGCAAGGTGAAGGCCTACGACGCCACGACCGGCAAGCCGCTCTGGGCGTACGATCCCAAGGTGCCCGGCGAGTGGGGGGTGAAGGCCTGTTGCGACGTGGTCAACCGCGGGGTCGCGGTCTGGAAGGGCAAGGTCTACGTCGGCGCGCTGGACGGCCGGCTGATCGCGCTGGACGCCAAGACCGGCAAGGAGATCTGGTCCACCCAGACCTTTGACCGCTCAAAGTCCTACGCCATGACCGGCGCGCCTCGGGTGGTGAAGGGAAAGGTTATCATCGGGACTGGCGGCGCCGAATACAACATGCGCGGCTTCGTCTCAGCCTATGACGCCGAGACCGGCAAGCGGGTCTGGCGTTTCTACACCGTGCCGGGCGACCCCTCGAAGAGCGACGGTCAGCCCTCGGACAAGCCGCTCAAGGACATCGCTGCGAAGACCTGGGCGCCGGGAACCTGGAAGCTCGGCGGCGGCGGCACGGTCTGGGACGCCATCGTCTATGACCCGCAGCTGGACCTGCTCTACTTCGGAACCGACAACGGCGACCCCTGGAACCAGTCTTATCGCGGCAAGACGGGCGACAACCTGTTCCTGACCTCGATCATCGCGGTGAAGCCCGACACCGGCGCGTATGTCTGGCACTATCAGGTCAATCCCGGCGACGAGTGGGACTACTCGGCCACCCAGCCGCTGATGCTGGCGGACCTGACCATCGGCGGGAAGCCCCGCAAGGTGATCATGCAGGCCCCGAAGAACGGCTTCTTCTATGTGCTGGACCGCCAGACCGGCGAGCTGCTCTCGGCCAAGAATTTCGTGCCGGTCAACTGGGCGAGCGGGATCGACATGAAGACCGGCCGCCCAATCGAGAACCCCGAGGCGCGCTACTCCCAGACCAGCAAGCCCTGGATGGGCGTCCCCGGGCCGCTGGGAGGTCACAACTGGTACCCCATGGCGTTCAGCCCGAAGACCGGCCTGGTCTACATCCCCACCAACGAGGCCGGGTTCCCCTATCTGGCCGATCAGCTGTTCAAGGTCGGCCCGGTGGGCATGAACCTCGGCATCGACCTGAATGGCGGGCCGATGCCCAGCGACGCGGCGATCAAGAAGGCCTCGGCGGCGGCGTCCAAGGGCTATCTGCAGGCCTGGGACCCGGTGAACCAGAAGATGGTCTGGCGGGCGGATCACCCGGGGCCGGCCAACGGAGGCGTCGTCGCCACCGCCGGCAACCTGGTCCTGCAGGGCGAATATGCAGGCAAGTTCCTGGCATATCGGGCCGACACCGGGGCGAAACTTTGGTCCTTCGACGCCCAGGCGCCGATCATCGCCGCCCCGATGACCTATGAGACCGGCGGCGAACAGTATGTCGCGGTGATGACCTGCGGCGGCGGCGCCTATGGCTTGGCGGCCGGCTCAGGCGCGCTCTATGCGGGAATGCCGCACAAGCTCTGCCGCTTGCTGACCTTCAAGCTGGGCGGCCAGGCCCGGCTGCCGCCGGCGCCCAAGGTCGAGCTGCCTCAGCTGAACCCGCCGCCCCTCACGGCGACCCCCGCCAGCATTCAGCAGGGCTTCCACCTGTTTGGCCGCTACTGCGCCATCTGCCACGGCGGCGGCGGCGTCTCGGCCGGCGTCCTGCCCGACCTTCGCCACTCGGCCTACCTCAACTCGGACACCAGCTTCCGGGCCGTGGTTCGGGACGGGGCGCTGAAGGAGCAGGGCATGGTCTCCTTCGCGCCGGTGCTGAGCGCCGACGACGCCGAGTCCATCCGCGGCTACCTGGTCAAGCAGGCGCATCTCGCCCAGGAGACTCAGGGACCGTCGGGATAGGCCTGGCGCATGTGGGCCAGGGACTCGACAATCAAGGTCTCCAGCACCGCGTGGTTTATGTCGGACAACCGCTTCACATAGAGGCATCCGACGTTCTTCGTGAGCTTGCCCAGCCCGCCTACCAGTTCGGCGTGGCGGGGAAATCCGCCGGCGATGTAGAGCACCATGGCCGCTTTGCGCGGCGCGAACCCGACCCGCGGCATGTCGCCCTCGCGTCCGCTCTCATAGCGATAATGATACTGGCCGAAACCCACGATCGTGGGGCCCCACATCGTCGCAGGTTGGCCTGAGAGGCGCGCCATCATGGCGCACACCGCCTCGGCGTCCTGCCGCCTGACCTCTGGAGTCACCGCCTGGAGGAAGGCCTCCACGGATTGCTGGGTCGGCTTGGTCTTGTTCTCGGCCACGGCGGGCGTCCTCCCTGGAGGACCGCTATTTGGCCACGAAAAACACGAAAATCACGAACTGGATTCCAGCACTGGCGAGCCCGCGATTTCAGCCGCGTCCGTGTTTTTCGTGGCTCCTACCTGCCGCCCTTGGTGATCTCGACGATGCCACGGTCGCCGTCGACCTTCACCCAGTCGCCGGTTTCGATGACGTCCAGGGGATCCTGGTCCAGGTCGGTCACCGAGGGGGTGTGCATCACCACTGCGCCCAGGGCGATCTTGGTGGTCATGTCGTTGAACACCATGGCCTTGGGCGCCGTCCCCATCAGCCGGGCCGTGTGGAACATGGCGGACCAGCCCGACGAACCCTTGGCGCCGGGGAACACCAGGATCTTGTCCTTGAAGCTGACTCCCCGCAGCTCGTGGCGGGTCTCGATGATCGTGCCATTGGACGGATTGACCCCGCCCCAGCCGGAGATGGTGTCGCGGGTGACCAGGGCCTCGCCCTCGGCGACGCCGCCGACGACCTTGCGGCCGCGCAGGACGATCCTGGTGTTGGAGGGGGCTTCGACGGTCACGACAGGGCTCCTTTCCAGCGGCCGGTCAGGGCGGCGTTGACGCAATCCTCGGTGGTTCCGAACCAGGCTTCGATGCCCATGATAGCGGGAAGGTAATGGGCCTGCTTGGCGGAATCGAGCGCCACCACCTTGGTTCCCTTGGGGATGGATTGGCCGATGGCCGAGCAGGTGTCGGTCATCAACAGGGCGCCGGCGTCCTGGATCGCCTTGGTCAGGCCCATGGCGTCTGCCCGGATCTTCACGGCGCGCGAGGTGAAGATCCACATGTTGCTGTTGGTGCTGATCGTCTTGCCCTCCAGCAGGCGCGCGGCCTCTTCCAGCTGTTCCATCGCCGCGTGGGGGCACCCCAGCATGACGTAGTCGACGTCCGGGCTGGTCCCGTTGCTGTTGAGGGCGTCGTAGGTCTTCTTCCGCTCGGCGGCGCCGTAACGGATGGTCTGGACCCCGGTCCGGCCGCCGAAAGCCGCCTCCAGCGTCGGCGCCTCGGGCGTGATCCCGACCATGTGGTAGAGTTCGACCCCGCCCGATGAGGCCGCCGCCGCGCCGAAGTGCTTGTGGCGGATCAGGCTGGCGTCGGCGACCGCGCCGGTGACCACCGGGATGTTCTCCTGCACCGCGTCGCCGATGAAGTAGCCAAGCATCCCCCAGTCGAACACGCTGGAGACCGGGACCTCGACGTCGATGCGGTGGGTGCCCCGGCGGAAGTCGTCCTGGTGGAAGCCCCAGTCCGGGATCTTCTTGGTCAGCATGGCTGCGCTGGTGCTCTCGCGCCCCTCGGTGTTGGTCCGTCCGCCCAGCACCGAATTGCAGAACACCACCGCCGAGGATTCCATCCAGGCGCAGTGGTCGCCCTGCTTAGGCACATTGCCGGCGAGGTAGGGCGTGCAGGTCTTCAGCACCTGGATGCCGTGGCCTGCGACCTCGGCCTCGTCTTCCATCTGGTGTTCGTACTGGGCCTCGCTCATGCCCTGTTCACGCCAGAGCACCGGGTCCAGCCCGCCCTGCAGGTGGCACGACGTGGCCGAGACCTGGGGGACGGACACGACCTCGTCGGCGTCCAGGTCGAACAGGCAGAAGATCCGCTCGTAGTTCGAGGCGCCGCCCCGGTCCTTGTAGTAGTCGGCCAGGAACAGGCTCGATGAGCCCGGCACGCCCGCCACATTGTCGGTGCCCACGAACCGTTCGCACCCCAGCGCATCGCCGTAGCGGACCAGCAGGTCCATGGCCTTCTGCCGCGCAGGCCCTTCGGCCCCGTCCAGCATGGCTTTCTCGTCGTCGGCAAGGATCATCGTGGCGCCTCAGGGCTGGCAATCGCAACTTTCCCGCTCATCCCGGCGAACGCCGGGACCCAGGTCTTTTGCTGGAAACTCAGAACTCTACGAAAAAACGCCTGAATCCCGGCTTTCGCCGGGACGAGCGAAAGAGAGATTGGCCGTCGCATGGTTCGACCTGCAATCATGGCGGTCACGGCGTCGGCGCAAGGGTGGCGCCCTTGCCCATGGACTGGACGTCGTCGCGGTAGAGCGAAAGCCAGCCGCTCGAGGGATTCAGCGGGCGCTGGACCTCGGCGCGGCGGCGCGCCAGCTCGGCCTCGGGCACATGCAGCTCAAGCGACCGCGCGTCGACATCCACGGTGATCCGGTCGCCGTTGCGCACCAGGGCGATCGGACCGCCTGTCGCAGCCTCGGGCGAGACCTCGGCGATGGTCAGTCCCTTGTTGCAGAGGCCCGACAGCTGGCCGTCGGTCACGAAGGCGATCTGGCCGCCCAGGCCGGCGCCGTCGATGGCGAAGACAATCGCCGCCGCGCCGCCGGCCATTCCCGGCCCGCCCTTCAGGCCCTGGTTGCGGGCGATCAGCACGTGTCCCGGCTTGACCTCGCCGTTGGCGATCCCGTCCATGGCGGCGGGGCCGGTCTCATAGACGATGGCCTTGCCGTCGAACGTTTCCGGCCGGTCCTTGTCGGTGCGGATGCCCATCTTGGCGATGGCGCTTTCCGGGGCGAGCGAGCCCTTGAGGATCACGATCGGCGCCTTGGAGGTGTAGGCGCGCGCCATCGGCCGGATGACGTCCTCGTCGGCGACCTCGAACCCTTCGAGGTTTTCGGCAAGGGTCTTGCCGGTGACCGTCATGGCGTCCAGGTCCAGCAAAGGCTGGAGTTGCTTCAGCACAGCGCGGGCGCCGCCCGCCCGCTCGAAGTCCTCGATCAGGTGGGCGCCGTTGGGCCGCACCGCGCTGATCACCGGCGCCTTGTCGCAGAGCTCGTCGAACAGGGCGAAGATGTCCACATCCGTCCCAGCCTCGACCGCCGTGGCCTGCAGGTGCTTGACGCAGTTGATCGAGCCGGCCACCGCCAGCACCGAGGCGCAGGCGTTCCGGAAGGCGCCCTTGGTCATGATCTTGCGCGGCGTCAGGTCCTCTTCGACCATCTGCACGATCCGCTCGCCGGCCATGCGGGCGTAGTCGAACATGCGCGGACTGTTGGCCAGCACCGGCGAATTGCCGGGCAGGGCCATGCCGAGAGCCTCCACCACCACCGCCATGGAGTTGGCGGTCGCCATGCCGGCGCAGACGCCGGGTCCCCGGATGGCGTTGTCGGCCATGGCGTTCAGGTCGGTGTTGGAGACGCGGCCCAGGCGCGCATGCACCGAGGCCAGGAACACGTCCTCGATATCCACGTGCTGGCCGTTCAGCTCGCCGGCAGGGTGATAGCCGCCGATCACCAGGATGGTGGGGATGTTGAGCCGGCCAGCCGCCATCAGGTGGGCTGGTGGGGTCTTGTCGCAGGACGACAGGCAGACCATCCCGTCGAGCAGGGCGGCCTCGACCTGGCACTCGATGTCGTTGGTCACCAGGTCGCGCGAGGCCAGGATGTAGCCCCCGCCCTTGGCCGCGCCGACGATGAAATCGCTGGGCGCGGTGGTGCGGACCTCGAAGGGCAGGCCGCCGGCGGCGCGGATGGCGTCCTTCACCACCTTGGCCACTCCGTCCAGGTGGCTGAAGCAGATGGCCAGCTCGGAGGAGGAGTTGACCACCGCGATCTTCGGTTTCTCGAAGTCTGCGTCAGTGAGGCCGAGCGCACGCCATTGGGCGCGTCTGGGGGCGGACATCGCCGAATTGCTTCTCAGGGCCTTGGCCATGGCGCGTTCCTCGGGTTCTCCGGCGGCTGGGGTCAGCCGTCGACGTTGGCGGCGACTCGCTTGCGCAGGGCGCCGATATCGATCTGGTGCACGCTGCCGGACCCGGCGAGGTCAAGCGCGTGGGCGGCGGCGGCGCCCATGGCCATGCACGGGCCCATCACCCGCACGCTGGAAAGGGCCGCGGCGTCCGCGTCGATGCAGCGGCCGACGGCCACCAGGTTGTCGGCTTCCGGCGGAGTCAGGCTGCGCAGGGGCACATAGTGCAGGTGGTCGTCGTCAAAGGGCTCCCAGACATAGCCCTCGGCGTTGTGGTGCTGTTCGATCGGCCAGGCCGTGCGGGCCACGGCGTCCTCAAACGCCTCGCCGCGGCGGACCTCATCCACCGTGAGCATGTGCTGGCCGACGATCCAGCGGGTCTGGCGGATGCCCGGCAGGCCATAGGCGCGCACCCGGGCGTTGGCGAAGGCCTCGGGAAACTCGCCCTTGAGGAAGACCAGAGTCCGGTCCGCCTGCTCCTTGCCGTCGATGCCCTTGATGCTGGCCTCGAAGGGGTCGAGCGGGGTCTCCACGTGGGTCATGTTGACCACGGCGGTGTTGCGGCCGGGGAAGGCGGCGGTGAAGCCGTCGCGACGGGTCATGCCGTAGCTCTGGCCCTTGTCCCAGATCCGCTCGGCCATATCCGCCCAGTTGGGGCGCTTGGACTCGTCGAAGCCTTCGATCACCATCATCTGGGAGCCGTAGTTCTTGTGCCCGTCGGGCTCGCGGCAATCCAGGCCAGCCAGCCAGGTCAGCGCCGCATCGCCGGTGGCGTCGATGAAGCCCGTGGCCCGGACCAGCACGTCGCCATAGCGGTTGGCGATCTCCAGCGCGGAGATCCGCCGGCCCTCCATCTGCACCCGGCGCAGCACCGCCCCGACCAGGGGGGTGACGCCCTCCTTGAGCAGGGTCTTCTCCACCCAGCGTCCGAGCGCGACCTCGTCGTACATGGCCACCGGCTGGGACGAGTTGCGCACGATGTGGAGCGCGCCGTCGGCCTGAAGGTCGCGGATGATGTCGTCGGCGATCCCGTGGGTCAGCTGCTTGGCGTGGTTGTCATAGAGCCCGCAGAACATGCCGATGATGGAATTGACCGCCTGGCCGCCCAGCGCAGGCAGGCTGTCCACCAGCACCACCTTCAGCCCCAGCCGCGCCGACTCCACCGCCGCCGAGACCCCCGAAGCGCCCGAGCCGACCACGCAGATGTCCGCGGAGAATTCCCGCGGCGGCGCGTCCTTCTCCCGCCTGACGATCCGGGTTTCCGGAGCGATTGGCTTCTTGAGCATCGGGCGTTTCCAATCTTGGACGGCTCAATGATGAGCAGGCTATCGATCTGGGCGCAAGGGCGTTGGCCATCATCCTCCCCCGCGTGCGGGGGAGGGGGACCGCGAAGCGGTGGAGGGGCGCGCGGCCGGCACAGCGCCTGTACCGCGCCCCCTCCGGCCCTCCGGGCCACCTCCCCCGCGATGCGGGGGAGGACGAGGGACGCTAGTACTTGATCCGGATGCCGCCGCGGAAGTTGCGGCCGATCGGGTCGAACAGGATGCTCTGGCCCGAGCCGTTGGCGCCGGGGACCCGGGGCGGATCGAGGTCGGTGATGTTGTTGACCCCGAAGAATGCCGTCATCTGGCGGCCCTGGGAGGTCTTGATCACGTCGTACTGGACCGTGACGTCGCCGTAGAAGGCGCTGGGCACGGTGTTGTTGGTGGACGTCGCGCCGAACAGGGGGTTCGACGGGGTGCTGAGGGCGGCCGCATAGCGCGGATCTTCCGGGCCGATGAACAGGGCGTTGTAGCGCCCGGCCGGGATATACTTGCCGTGCAGCGAGACGTTCCAGCGGTCCTTCTTCCAGTTGAGCAGCCAGTCCAGGGTGTAGCGCGGGACGCCGGGCTGGGTGCCGCCGCGGACGCCGGTCTGGTTGGCGCGGTCCACCGGACCGCCGCTGTCGACCGTGATCAGGTGCCAGGTGTAGTTGCCCAGCATGCGCACATCGAGGTCGCCGAGCTCGCCCAGGGGCTGACGGTAGCTGACCTCCAGGTCGAGGCCGCTGGTCTTCAGCTGGTTCACGTTCTGCTGGACGTCGGAGATCTGGGTGATCACGTTGCTGCTATTCCTGACGATCAGGGCGCAGAACTCGGTCGCCCCCTGGAAGCAACGGTTGGCGATGGTCTGGGCGCCCAGCACGCCGATCGCCTGGTTGATGGTGATCTTGTACCAATCCAGCGAACCGCCCAGCCGGCTAAGCGCGCCGCTGCCAGGCGCCTTGACGACCACGCCCGCCGTCCAGGTGTCGGCCACTTCAGGCACAAGCTTCGGGTTGGAGCCGGACAGCACCACCGGGTTGGTCTGGGTGCCGCCGTTCGCCGGGTCGTTCAGGATGCCGAAGCCCGACGTGTTGGGTCCGAACAATTCGCTGACATTGGGCGCGCGGATGTCATGCGAGCGGGCGCCGCGGAAGCGCAGGAAGTCGGTGGGCTCCCACACCAGGCCCAGTTTCCAGGTGGTCACGTCCACCGTCGAGGACGCCGCTGTGGGCGAGCTGCGGCTATAATGGGTGCGGCGGACGGCGCCATCGGCCTCCAGCCGCTTGGCGAACATCATGTCCTTGGCCAACGGGACCAGGGCTTCGAAGTAGCCTTCCGTTACGTCCACCTTGCCGGAGATCTTGCTGCCGTTGCCGGTGAAGAAGCCGTTGGCGGGCAGAAGGTCGGTCGTGGTGTTGGGCGTCAGGGGGTTGTCCACGCCGCCCTTGGAGTAGATGTCGGCGTCTCCGGTGATCTGATCGCTGCGGAACTCGCCGCCCGCGGCGATCGAAACCGGGCCGGCCCAGAGCGAGAAGGGCTCGCCGTGGATGTTGGCGGCGGCCACGTGCTCGATGGTCAAGTCGGTCTGGAAACCGTTCGCGGTCACATAGTTCTTAGCCGCGGCCGAGACCTGGTTGCCGAAGGGGTTGAGCGCGACGCAGCTGGGATCGTCGTTCAGGGGACTGGCGTCGGCGTTGACCGCACACACCGGCCCGTTCGCACCGGCGACGGCGTTGAGGGCCTTGACTGCCCGCGCCGAGATCACCCCACCCAGCAGGTCGCTGCGGAAGTCGTTGCGGCCGTACTGGTAGTAGCCGTCCCACTTCCAGGATCCGCCGAGATCGCCATCGAGGGACGCCACCAGGCGGTAGGTCTTGTTGTGGGTGTTGAACTGGGCGTCGCCGATGTCGCCATAGGTGCGCCCCAGGGCGAACGAGGCGATGTTGTTGGCCGTCATCAGCGAGGCGATCGACGCCGGGATGAATGGGTTACCGGCCAGGATCGGCGTGGCCGTGTTCTTGTACTGGACGCTGTTGCCATAGCCGTTGAGGTGACCGTAGGTCGCGTCGAGGCCGGCCCGGATATTGTCGGTCAGGTCATAGTCGACATGGCCGAAGAGCACGTAACGCTCGGTCGGCGCCATGATCGGCACGCCGAAATAGCCGTCCTCGTTGTGCCCTTCGCCGCCGATCATGAACAAGGTGTTGGCGTAGGTCCCGTAGTTGAATGGCGTGGGAGCGCCCGCCGACGTGAAGGAGGTCCCGAGCAGCGGCGCATGTGTCGGATTGATGCCGGCCGCGGTGATCGCATTGGTGACGACGCCGGTTGTCGACGTGATCGAGTTGATCACGCCCCGCTGCGAAACCGTCGAGGTCTGGATGTTGGGCAGGATGTTGTTCGCCGGCGTGCCCGGGACTGTGGTCAGTCCGGAACCGGCCCGGCCGAAGTTCAACCATTCCTCAGAGCACCAGTTCCGCGAGGGGCACTTGCCGATGCCCTGGCTGTTCTCGTACTCGCCGGCGACCACGACGTGGCCGCGGCCGCCGAGGAAGGCGTTGCCCCAGGCCAGCGAATACATCTGGGTCTGGGCGTCGCCCTGCTGGGATTCGCCGAACGACGCCGATCCCTTGAAGCCTTGCAGGCGGTGGTTGAGGTTCAGGTTCACCACCCCGGCGACAGCGTCCGAACCATAGGCGGCAGAGGCCCCGCCGGTGACCACGTCGGCCCGGTCGATCAGGATCGACGGGATCATGTTGGTGTCGATGGTGCCGAAGGTGGTCGAGGGCACGAAGCGCTTGCCGTCCACCAGCACCAGGGTCCGCTTGGGGTCCAGGCCGCGCAGGTTGAGGACCCGGCCGCCCACGTAGGGGCCGTTGGTGTTCAGCCCTTGCGCCGCC
>FTHI01000978.1_pt1 | contig 28634 bp, 26 predicted proteins | sample 1640891 | NCBI WGS metagenome assembly FTHI01 (sample SAMEA3914788, study PRJEB12502) | metagenome | biome: forest; material: soil | place: Canada | collected 2011-07-03 | depth 0.1 m
CACCCTGGTCAGCGGCCCGCAACACGGGACCCTGACCTTCAACCCTGACGGCACCTACAACTACACGCCAAACACCAACTACGGCGGGGCGGACAGCTTCACCTTCCGAGCCAATGACGGCCAAGTCTATGGCAATACCGCAACGATCTCGCTGACCGTCGGGTCGAACCAGGCGCCGGTGGCGACCAACGGCTCGGCTTCCGGCAATGAGGATACGGCCATCACCGGCCAGGCCGCCGCCACGGACGCCGACAACAACGCCCTGACCTACTCGGTGGCGACCGGGCCCCAGCACGGGACCCTGACCCTCCAGACGAACGGGTCCTACAGCTATGCGCCGACCGCCAACTACAACGGCTCGGACAGCTTCACCTTCAAGGCCAACGACGGCACCGTGGACAGCAATATCGCCACCGTCGCCCTAACCATCAATCCGGTGAATGACGCGCCGACCGTGGTTGGCGAGACCGCGACTTCGGCGGCCAACGGCTCGGTCTCCTTCACCACCGCGGCCCTGCTGGCCAACGACACGGACGTGGACGGCAATCCGCTCAGCGTCACCGGCGTGGCCATGGGCGCCAGCCCGCACGGCACGGTCCAGCTGATCAGCGGCGTGGTCACCTACACGCCGACCGTCGGCTACACCGGCCCGGACAGCTTCACCTACACGGTCAGCGACGGGACGGTGGGCGTCAACGGAACGGTGAACGTCACCGTCTCGACCCTCGGCTCCAACTACACCACCGGCACGGCGGGCAATGACCTCTATGACTACTCGGCCCGCACCATCACCCAGACCGTGAACGGCCAGGCCGGCAACGACACCATCACTGGCGGAGCCGGCGCCGACACCCTGAACGGCTCCACCGGAAACGACATCCTGAAGGGCAATGGCGGAGCGGACAGCCTGACCGGCGGCGACGGCACAGACCTCATTACCGGCGGAACGGGGCAGGACACGTTCATCTTCACCGCCCTCACCGAGTTCGGACCGGTCGGCCAGGAAGACGTCATCACCGACTTCAGCCGCACGGACGGGGACCGGATCCAGCTGACCCAGATCGACGCCAACAGCATCCTGGGCGGGAACCAGGCCTTCGCCTGGCTGGGCACGGGCGCCTTCACCAACGTGGCGGGGCAAATGCACTACGCCACGTCGGGGACGGACCTGATCGTCTCGGGCGACATCAACGGCGACGGGATCGCGGACTTCCAGTTCAAGGTCCAGGGAATCTCCAACCTGCAGGCCAGCGACTTCTTCCTGTAGGAAGGCGCTGCCCCTGGTCCCTCTGGGCCTGGGCGGACGAGCTGTCATCATCGGCGGATGGCCGACACCGGACGCCTGAGTCGCAGGGCTGCGATCCTGCTCGCCTCACGCAGCGTGAGGGCGTTCGGGGACGGGTTCACGGCGCTGCTGCTGCCGGCCTACCTGACGGCGCTCGGCTTCAGCCCGGTGAGGATCGGCCTGCTGACCACGGCCACACTCCTGGGCTCGGCCGGACTGACTCTCATGACTGGCCTGCTCGCCCACCGGGCGCCGGCGCGCACGTTGTTGTTCTGCGCCTGTGGGCTGATGCTGGCGACGGGACTCGCCTTTTCGCAGGCGAGGGGGTTCTGGCCGCTGACCGTCGTCGCCTTCGTCGGCACGCTCAATCCCTCGGGAGGCGACCTCAGCCTGTTCCTGCCGCTGGAACAGTCGCTCCTGGCCCACGCCGGGACGGAGCGGAACCGGACGTCGCTGTTCGCCTGGTTCGCCCTGGCCGGGGCCCTGTCTGTCGCGGCGGGAGCGCTGTTCATCGGCGCTCTGGAGCCCATGGCGCGAACTGTGGGCCTGAGCCTGCTGGACGCCATGCGCGCCCTTTTCGTCCTCTATGGCCTGCTGGCGGTCGCCGCCTTCGTCCTCTACCTCTTCCTGCCGGGCTCAAAGGCGGCCGACGATCCGCCGCGGGCGCCGCTCGGACCTTCGCGCAACAGAGTGCTCGCGATCGCCGCCCTGTTCGGCCTGGACTCATTTGGCGGCGGGTTCGTGGTGCAGTCGATGCTGGCGCTCTGGCTGTTCCACCGCTTCGGCCTGTCCCTGGCCGCGGCCGGGAGCTTCTTCTTCTGGTCGGGGTTGCTTTCCGCAGCCTCGTTCCTGGTGGCGGGCTGGCTGGGTCGCCGCATCGGGCTGATCAACACCATGGTGTTCACCCACATCCCCGCCAACCTGTGCCTGGCGGCGGCCGCCTTCGTCCCCAACCTCGGCGGCGTGATAGCCCTGCTCCTGGTGCGCGCGGCCTTCTCGAGCATGGACCAGCCGGTGCGGACCTCATACGTCATGGCCATCGTCACACCGGCTGAGCGGGCCGCCGCGGCAGGCGTCACCAACGTTCCGCGCAGCCTGGCCGCCGCCGTCAGCCCCTGGCTTTCGGGCCTGATGCTAGGGGCCAGCGCCTTCGCCTGGCCGCTGCTGATCGGGGGGACGCTGAAGACCGTCTACGACCTGCTGCTGCTCCTGGCTTTCCGGCGCATCCGTCCGCCCGAAGAGACGGGACGCTGAAGGAAGGGGTCAGCCCAGGCGCTCCAGGTCCTCTGGTCCGCCCATCGAGACCTGCAGGTCCGTCACCAGGCCATTAGCCAGCGAGTAGACCCATCCGTGGACGCACAGGTCCTGGCCCCGGGACCAGGCGTCCTGCACGAAGACGTCGGACGCGACGTTCCGCACCTGGCGGATGACGTTGAGCTCGCACAGGCGGTCCAGCCGGGCCGCCTCCTCCGGGATCGCCTCCAGCTCGTGGCGATGCTCGTGATGGACCTCGCGGATGGGATGCAGCCAATGGTCGACCAGCCCTCGCCGGACGCCGTCGACCGCCGCGCGCACGCCGCCGCAGCCGTAATGGCCCACCACCATGATGTGCTTCACCTTCAGCACGTCGACGGCGAACTGCAGCACCGAGAGGTAGTTGGCGTCCTGCGGCGGGGCCAGATTGGCGACGTTGCGGTGCACGAACAGCTCGCCCGGGTCCAGGTCGACGATCTCGTTCGCCGGCACGCGGCTGTCGGAGCAGCCGATCCACAGGTACTCAGGCGCCTGCTGACTGGCGAGACGCCGGAAGAAGCCGGCGTCGTCGCGGACCATCCGCTCAGCCCAGGCGCGGTTGTTGGCTTTCAGGTGTTCCAGCATGGACGGGGCCATAGGGCGGTCGGGCGCGATGCACAAGCGGCGGGCGACCGCGCCGTGTCCGCAAGGCGTCAAGGTCTCCTCTTTGAAGCAGGTCCGGATCAAGCGACGCCGTGTTCCAGTCCTGAAATCTTTGCAGTTTCGTAACTTGCTAAGGACACGCATATGCATTCGCGATTCGAATGCCGCGTGAGGGGCCAAGTCATGTCTGCATGGATCACTTGCTTTCGCGCGCCCGTGTTGGCGTGTGGCGCCTGCATCATCTTTGCGCTTGCAGCGCCCTCAGAAGCGAGCGCCCGGACGCACGGATTTCGCGCCGTCACCAGCCTTGATCCGAGTGAGGCGGTGGAGCCGCTCCGCAATGCTCCGGAGTTCCGCAGCGAGAATGGACGGCTCGACGTCACGCTCGAGGCGAAGGTGGTGCGCACGCGGGTCGGCAAGTTCGAGATCAGCGCGGCCACCTACAACGGTGTCTACGGGGGCCCGGTGCTCAGGGTCCGCCCCGGCGACGTCCTGCACGTCCACCTGGTGAACCATCTCGCCCAGGAGACCAACATCCACTTCCACGGTCTGGAAGTCTCGCCCCTGGGGCACGGCGACAACGCCATGCACATGGTCGCTCCCGGCGAGGCCTGGGACTACGAGATTCAGATCCCGGCGACGCACCGGGCAGGGACGTTCTGGTATCACACCCACGCCCACGGCTTCGCCGAGCGACAGCTGATGGCCGGGCTCAGCGGCCTGCTGATCATCGAGGGCCTGCAGGAACAACACCCGGAACTGGCGCCGCTCACCGAGCGGCTGTTCGCGCTCAAGGACTTCCAGGCCGACGCCAATGGCGACCTCTACACGGTGCTGAAGGCCTTCCATCGCGACATCAAGTCGATCAACGGCCAGCTGATGCCCCGCATCGACATGAAGGCCGGCGAGACCCAGCTGTGGCGGTTCAGCGACCAGACCTCCAACCAGTTCTTCCGGCTCAGCCTGCCGGGCCACAAGTTCCGCATCGTCGCCCAGGATGGAGGAACGCTCGCCAAGGAAGAGGTTGTCGACGAACTGATGCTAGGGCCCGCTGCCAGGGCAGACGTGCTGGTCGACGCCGGCGGGGCCGGGTCGTTCACCCTGGTTTCCGAGCGGACGCTGACGGGCCCGGACGGCGACGAATTCCCGGGCCAGAACCTCGCACAGGTGGTGGTCGCACCTCCCGCGGACGGCCATGCCCTGGAGCCGACGGCCTATCGCACGGCAGCAGCCGAGGAGGTGACCGCTCCTCTGACGGGCCAGCGCCAGATCGTCTTCTCGGAAGACACCGCCGCCGGCCAGTTCTTCATCAACCAGCGGATCTTCGATCACGACCGCGTGGACGTGCGGATACCCCTGGGAACGGTCGAGGAGTGGACCATCCGCAACTCCTCCGACGAGCTGCACATCTTCCACCTGCACCAGGCGCCTTTCCAGGTGCTGGAGGTCAACGGCGTGGCCCAGCCGCCCAGCGGCCTGGTGGACACGGTCACCCTGCCGATCCGGGGCGTGGTCAAGATCAAGGTCGCCTTCACCGACCCGAAGATCGTCGGCCGGTTCATGTTCCACTGCCACATCCTCGAGCACGAGGACAAAGGGATGATGCAGCAGATCGAGGTCTACGATCCGCATGCTCCACCCACAGCCGGCGACCCAATGGACTCCCACTCGTCTCACATGCACGGGATGCACTGAGCCATGCGCAGCCTCACCTTCAAGATCGGCTCGGCGCTGCTGTGCGCGGTCTCCCTGGCGCTGGGCGCTGGGTCAGCAGCGAACGCCCAGGACGCCTCCTACACCCTGCCGAAGGACACCAACCCCTGGCCCAAGATCGGGACCGAGGCGGCGTTCCAGGCCGAGTACGACCAGTTCACCTTGCCGGCGACGCCGACCACGCGGCAGTTCGTGCTGGCGGCCCAACACCAGACCCTGCTCGAGGTCGACAACAACTGGTGGTTCAGCAACCTTCTGACCCTGCAGCCCATGGCGGATCCGAGGATCGGCAAGACAACCGTGCTGGGCCGGGAAGGGCTGTTCGCTGAAGAGCTCTATGGCCAGTGGAACAACCAGATCTTCAAGGTGAAGTTCGGCAAATTCGCCCCGAACTTCGCGCGCGCCTGGTACCTGACGCCCGGCGTCTATGGGCAGGACTTCAACTCCGACTACGCTCTCTCGGAGGAGATCGGAGCCGAGGCGAGCTACGTCTTCGTGCCTGAGACGTTCGGCCGCCACTCGATCAGCGTGGCGGACTTCATGACCGACCGGTCGGTTCTGAGCCGCTCGCTTTTCAACGACCGGGGTCAGGTGCATCTGTCCGACGGAGGACCTGCCAACACGCGCGCGCCCAAATCGTGGGTCTTCTCCTATGACGCGGCAAACGTGCCGGTCGGAAAGTACGCCCTGGACTATCAGGTCAGCTACGCGACACTCGCGCGCGGCTTCGGCGACACGGGCCAGGAGCGGCGGATCGCCGCCGGCTTGAACATCAACGCCCCTGTAAACCGCTCAGTCGAAGAGACCCTGCGCGGCCACTTCAGCGAATTCCGTTTCATCGCCGAGGCGGTGCGCCTGCTCGACGCTGACGGCGTGGCTGGCCAGAAGCGAGACTACGTCACCGAGGCGTTTGAATACGTTCGCGGCACCTGGGTGCTCGACTTCGCCGAGACCGACCGCTGGACGCGAAATCCCGGCTCGACGGTGCACGATCGGCTGACGAGCGCCAGCATCGGCAAAGCCTTGCCGTCCGACACGGCGGTCAGCCTCGGGATCGCCCAGCATGATGAGGGCGGCGTGAAGAGCTTCTGGGCCGGTCTTCAGCTCTCCCAGACCCTCACCACCTGCGACCGCTGCCTGATCAGGTCCAAGCACTACTAGCCGATCCCCTACGGCCGAGGCCAAGCTTGTTCCGGTGGCCCGCCTAACGCACAAGCGGCGGGATGACGCCGCGCAGAGTGCTGTTGGATCGATCGACATGGCTTCTGGCCGCGGGTTTCGCGGTGCTGGCCGGGCTGCTCATCCTGACCCTTACGCTGGCGTCGGGCCAAAGGCGGGACGACGCCCTGGTCACGCACACCCTGGATGTCCAGAACCGGCTCGTGACCGTTCTATCGCGCTTGCAGGACGCAGAGACCGGCCAGCGCGGCTACATCATCACCGGTCGGGACGAATATCTCGAGCCCTACCAAACCGCCCTCGGGTCGCTGGGTTCGGACCTTGATGGTCTTGCCGCCGCGACAGCGGACAACCCAGTGCAGCGGGCCTCCATGTCGAGGCTGCGCCAGTTGGTGGGCGAGCGGCTGAGGCACCTGCGCACCGGCATCGAACTCCGGCGCCGAGGCGACGCCAGGGACGCTGCCGATTACATCCTGCAAGGCGCGGGCAAGGCAGCCATGGATGCCGCGCGTAGCCAGGTCGCGGACATGCGCACCGAGGAGACCAGGCTGCTAGACATCCGCCTGGCGCGATCGAAGATCACCTTCGCCTGGCTGAACCTGTTGCTGATCGCCGGGTTCGCGGTCGTCGTGGTGCTGACGATCTTCGCTATCCGCGACGCCGGACGGCGGCTTGGGATAGTGGCCGCCAGCCGCGACGATCTCGCCCGGGCCAATGACGAGCTGGTGGCGCAGGCGCGAAGCCGTGAGGAGGCCGAGGCGCAGGTCCGGCAGATGCAGAAGATGGAGGCTGTGGGTCAACTTACCGGCGGTATCGCCCACGACTTCAACAACATGCTTTCAGTGGTGATCGGCAGCCTGGACCTGGCGAGACGCCGTATCCGGACTGAGCCTGAAAGGCTGGAGAACGCCCTTGACGCGGCCCTGGAAGGCGCGCGGCGGGCGGCCGCCCTGACCAGTCGGCTGCTGGCCTTCTCGCGACAGCAGCCGCTGGCTCCCATTGCCGCCGATCCCAACAAGCTGGTGGGCGGCATGAGCGAACTGCTGCGCCGGACGATCGGTGAGCAGCTTCGGATGGAAACCGTTCTCGCTGGCGGGGTCTGGCGCATCCACGCGGACGTCTCGCAACTCGAGAACGCCATCCTGAACCTTTGCGTCAACGCCAGGGACGCCATGCCGGAGGGCGGGAAGCTGACCATCGAGACGTCGAACGCGTTCCTGGACGAAGTCTATGCGAGCCAGCACCCCGAAGTTGCGGCCGGCCAATATGTTCTGGTCTCAGTGTCGGACACCGGCTCCGGCATGCCGCCGGACATCGTCCAGCGGGCGTTCGACCCCTTCTTCACCACCAAGGACGTGGGACGAGGCACCGGACTCGGCCTCAGCCAGGTGTTCGGATTCGTCAAGCAGTCGGGCGGCCACGTCAAAATCTATTCGGAGCCAGGCGTCGGCACCGTGGTGAAGGTCTACCTGCCCAGATGGACCGGCGAGGATATATTCGCCGGCCGGACGGAGACGCCCGTCGCCCTGCCCGTCGCCCACGAGGGTGAGGTCGTTCTGGTCGTCGAGGACGATCCGGATGTGAGGCGCGTTAGCATCGAGTCCTTGCGTCACCTCGGCTATCGCACGGTCGAGGCGGCTTCGGCGGTAGAAGCTCTAGATGTCCAGCGGCGGGAGCCGCGCATCGATCTGCTGTTCACCGATATCGTCATGCCCGGAATGACCGGTCGGGCCCTGGCGGACATGGTGGCGGCCGAAAGGACCGGGGTGAAGGTTCTCTACACCACCGGCTACACCCGCAACGCAGTGGTTCACAACGGCGTCCTGGACGCGGGCGTCGCCTTCCTGGCCAAGCCGTTCAGCGTGGAGCAACTGGCGATCAAGGTTCGCCAGGTCCTCGACGGCCGAGGCGCCAACAGGATGCCCGCCGGCGATTCCGCGTCCTTGGACGCCTGAAGCACTGGTCAAACGCGCCGCATCAACTGGCGGCGGCTTAATCTGCGCACGGTGGGGCTTGCGTCTGCGCCGCGAGCGGATAGACCCCGCCTGACTTCCACCGTCAGGACTTTCCATGCGTCTCGAAGCTGTCTCCATCGGCCGCAACCCGCCGCACGACGTCAATGTCGTGATCGAGGTGCCGATCGGCGGGGAGCCGATCAAGTACGAGATGGACAAGGAGTCCGGGGCCCTCGTGGTGGACCGGTTCCTCTACACGGCCATGCGATATCCGGGGAACTACGGCTTCATCCCCCATACCCTGTCGGGCGACGGCGACCCCTGCGATGTGATCGTGGCCAACACCCGGGCCATTGCGCCGGGCGCGATCATCAGCTGCCGCGTGGTGGGCGTGCTGATGATGGAGGACGAGGCCGGCGGGGACGAAAAGATCCTAGCCGTGCCATCAACCTGGCTCACCAAACGCTACGACAACGTCCAGTCCTACACCGACCTGCCTGAGATCACCCTTCAGCAGATCGAGCACTTCTTCGCCAACTACAAAGCCCTGGAGCCGGGCAAGTGGGTTAAGATCGTGCGCTGGGGCGACGCCGACGAGGCGCGCCGGCTCGTGCTGGAAGGGGTTGAGAGAGCGCGGTCGAAGTCGGCCTAGGCGCCCAAAAGCCTCCTCAGTGAGCTAGCAGTAGTGGCGCATCCGGTCGCTGCCGAGGTAGGTGCGGCTGTCGCGGTCGTAGCTGCGGTAGCGACGGGCGCAGCTGGCCTCCCAATTCCGGTCCGCCCTGCGCGCGCGCGCGGCGTCCTGCTGGGAGCCGACGATCGCCGCCCCCAGGGCGAAGCCGATGATGCCGGCGGCGATGGCTGAGGAATCGTCGTCGTGGTGATGGCGGCGGCGATAATTGTCACGGTAATCGTCGCGCCCGCGGTAGCTCCGCGCCCACTCGTCGCGCTCGGAATCGTGGCGGCGCCACTCGCCGGAATCGACCCAACGGCCGTTGTAATAGTACTGGCCGTCGCCTTGATCCTGGTAGCGGCCCGATCCGTCAAAGGGCCTGGGCTGGGCCAGGACGGGACCGGCGAGCAGGACGCCGACCAGAGACGCCACGATCATCGTCGAAGACTTGCGCATCCTTGCCTCACCGTTTGCTGTCCGCGCCGGACCGATGTGGTTGGCCGCTTGCAGCTGGACCTTGACCTTACGCCCAAGCCAGGACCGGACAAGACTCACCGGGACGCTCGTTGACCGGGTCAGCGGGGTTCAGGACGGTCCCGCGACTGATCCTTCGACAGGGGCCGCGGGAGGGCCGCCGGCGTTCAGGTCGTGGCAATATTTCGCCCCGGCCTCGTCGGCTTCAAAGGCAGCGAGATCGACGTTGACCTCATTGAGCTTGATGTTGATGACGCAGCCGTCTTCCAGACGCAGGCGGAAGCCCTCCTGCTTGCCCCGGAGCGGGGCCAGCCGCCCTTCCACCTCGCCGGTGGCGATCAGGACGGCGCCGCGGGTGAAGAGGTCCACCTGGTAACGCACCTCGATCGGGGACCGCGCGCTGAGCAACGCCCCGTCGCCCCGCAGTGTCGCCAGTAGCCTGAGCGGGCCGCCTCGGCTATTGCGCATGTTGACCTCCCACCATCGCTGGTTTGCATCCAAGGGCCTCGGAAGCGCGAGGCTTGCGCCGCTTCAAAACTTCGCTGTGCAGGATCAATCAGATGGCTTTCTGGAACGGACGCCAAGACGCGCGGTGCGCGGCGGTTTGCATCCTGCCGGCCCACAGGCCGGTTTCCATCAAGGCACAATAGCACGACTCGGTCCGGGCGGGGCGCCGTATCGACGGGATTGCTTATCCCGGCTTGGCCATCTCGGCTTCGAGGGCGTCCAGGGTGCGGGTGAACTTGGCGATCAGGGCCCGGTAAGGGGCGGGCGAGGTCATGTCGAGACCGGCGCGCTTCAGGACATCGACCGGGTAGTCGGAGCCGCCCGCCTTGAGCACGCCGAGATAGGCGTCGCGGGCAGGGGCGCCCTCATTGAGGATCCGCTCGCTGAAGTAGGCCGAAGCCGCGATGCAAGTCGCGTACTGGTAGACATAGAAGTTCAGGTAGAAGTGCAGGATATAGGCCCATTCCATTGAATAGGCGTCGTCAATGATCACCCCGTCGCCGTGATAGGCCTTCAGGATCCCCCGATAGATCCCGGTGAAAGCCTCGCCTGACAGGCCCTCGCCGCGTTCCGAGGCCTCGTGGATGGCAAGCTCGAACTCCGCGAACATGGCCTGGCGGAAGAAGGTGCCGCGAAGCAGCTCCAGCAACTGATCGAGGTAGAAGATCCGCTCGGCCTTGGTCCTGGCCGTGGTCACCATCAGGTGGCTGAGGAGCTGCTCGTTGCAGGTCGAGGGGATCTCGCCGGTGAATATGGTGTAGCCCGCCGTCGGATAGGGCTGGGTGCGGTCGGCCAGCACCGAGTGCATGGCGTGGCCCCACTCGTGAGCGAACGTGGTCAGGCTTTCGTAGTCTTCCGTGAGGTTTAGCAGAAGGTAGGGATGGACGCCGTAGGCGTTGTTCTCATAGGCGCCGGCGGTCTTGCCCTTGCGGGGCAGTGGATCCATCCAGCGGCCCGCCGTTGCGGCGGCCAGCGTCTTCACATAGTCGTCGCCGAGCGGCTTGACTGCCTCCAGGGTCAGGCTGCGCATCTCCGCGAGGGTGAACTTCCGGTCGATGCGGGTCGCGGGGACGTAGAAGTCGTAATAGTGCATCTGGTCCAGGCCCAGGAGCCTGCGCCTCAGGTCGAAGTAGCGGTGGAGCTGCGGCAGGCCGGTGTGGCACTCGGCGATCAGCGTCTTATAGACCGCCGTCGGCACGTTGGCGCGCGACAGGGCCGTCTCCAGGGCGCCGCCGAAGTGGCGGGCCTTGGCTTCGAATTCATGGGTCTGGACCTCGGCGGCGAGCGCGGCGCCGAGGGACGACTTGAATTGCCCGTACTCACCGAACAGGGCGTCGAAGACCGCCTTGCGATCCGAGGGAACAGGCGAGCCGCGATGGGCGGTGAAACCCTGGTTGTCGATGGTCGCCGGTCCCGTCGACAGCATGACCTCGCGCCAGGGGATGTCGGCCAGCACGAGCTGGCCGCGGATCTGCTGGGGCGAGGCCTCCATCGCTCCCGCGAGCGCCATGGCCCCCTCGGCCTCGTCGCCCAGCGTGTGGGGGGCGAGGCGCAGGATGTTGTCCAGCTGAAACCGGTACGGCGCCAGCCCGGGTTCGGCCTTCTCGAATGCGGTTACCTTGTCGGCGCCCAGGCGGAGGACTTCCGGGCTGACCCATGACGACGCCGACTCGAACGCGGTGGCGAGGTCGATGGCGATCTGCTGGCGCTCCTGGTTCACGGCCACGCGGGTGTCCTCGTCTGCGATCAGGCCGGCGTAGAGTCCCAGCCGGTCGAGGCGCCGGTTCACCGCCGAGATGGCGTCGAGCGCCGCGCGCAGGCTCTGGGCGCTGTCTCCGAGCTTGCCTTTCCAGGCCGCGATCCCGGGCAGGGCGGCGGCGACCGACGTCCGCTCCGCAGTCCAGGCCTCGGCGGAGGGGAACAGGTCCTTCAGGTCCCAGGCCGCGCCGGAGGAAGCTGGTGCGTCGGCGGCGAACACCGACGAAGGGAGTCCGATTGCGGCGCCTGCAGCGGCAAGGGCCATGAACAGCGTCCGGCGGGAGAGATTGGGCATGTGTCGCCTCCTGTAAAGCCGATTAGTCCTCCCAGGGGGCGGCAACGTCCAGTCCGACGGAACAGCGACGCTACGCCGGCGTTCTCGCCGCACCAAATAGCGCCGCGGTCGCCGGAGTTCCTGCTGACCGGCCGAGCTCAAGGAACTCCAATGACCCGCAGAACGTCCTCCTGGTTCAGCCTGTCCATGAACGCCGCCCGCATAGGCATGGAGGCCCAGACAGTGATCGGACTGCGGCTCATGAGGCTGGCGGCCGGAGGGCCTGCCGCCGCAGCCGAGGCCCAGCTGATGGTCACCGAGAAGGTGGCCTCCACCCTTGCGGTGCAATCGATGCTCATAACCGGGGTCATGACGGGCAAGGCGGATGGCGGGGCTGGGAGCGCCGTTGCGCATTATCGCCGAAAGGTCCGCGCAAACCGGCGTCGCCTGACCAAGGCGGCGTAGCGCTGACAAAGGGCAGGCCCGATGCCTGAGACGCCCATCATCGACTGCCTGATCGTCGGCGGCGGACCCGCCGGCCTGACCGCCGCCATCTACGCCGCGCGGTTCCACCTTTCGGTGCGGATCATTGACGCCGGCCAGAGCCGCGCGGCCCTGATCCCGCGCACCCACAACCACGCCGGGTTCCCCGACGGGATTTCGGGCGCCGATCTCGTCTGGCGCATGCGACGCCAAGCGGAGCGCTATGGGGTCGTGGCCGCGGCCGGATCGGCCACCTCGCTGAGTTCAGGGGACGGCGTGATCGTCGCCCGAACGGAGGCTGGAAACATCAACGCCCGGTCCGTCCTGATCGCTACGGGCGTCACGAATAACCGCCCACACATGAGCGCCACGATGCACGCCGAGGCGCTGGAACGGGGCCGGCTGCGCTACTGTCCCGTGTGCGACGGCTACGAGGTCACCGACCTGGATGTGGCGGTGGTGGGAAACGGCGAGCGGGCGGCGAAGGAAGCCGAGTTCCTGCGTTCCTTTACTGCGCGGGTGAGCCTGATCGCCGCTTATGCGGATTCCAATCTCAGCGCTGCTGATCGTGAGCGGCTCAGCGCCATCGGGGTGAGACTCATCGCTGGCCCCGCCGCAGACTTCGTTCTTTCCACCGAGGGCCTGAGCGTCCTGACGGGGGAAGGGTGGATCAGGTTCGATACCGTCTATCCATCCCTGGGCTCAGTGGTTCACTCCGACCTCGCCGCCGGGCTTGGCGCTGACCTTTCCGACGATGGATGCATCAAGGTGGACGCACATCAGAGGACCAGCGTGTCGGGTCTCTACGCCGCAGGTGACGTGGTGAAGGGCCTGGACCAGATCAGCCACGCCATGGGCGAGGCCGGAGTGGCGGCGACCGCCATCCGCAACGACTTGGCCGAGCGCGCGCCGCTGCTGCGCTAACCGACGGCTGCGTCGGGGAAACCGGTCAGGATCGGGCGATGCGTCTCTGCTGACTGGCCAGGGCGGAATCGCGCCGCCACGGACGCCATGAATCTCCCGGTCCGACCGGATCGCCCAGACTATAACCGGCGATCAGTGAGGCAAGGGGGCTCAGGGGCTTGGATTCGATGGGTCGCAGGCGGCAGTAGCCGCCCAGCCTCAGGCTTTCCAGACCGGCGCCCACGCCTCCCTGCTCGCCGATGGCGGCGTCGACGGTTTCGTCGCCACACCCCAACCAGTGCGCCAGGAGCCGCGTGCGGACCCGATCGATCTGAGCGCGGTTGGCGACGGCGTTGCGTCCCCGCGCCTCCAGCGAAAGATCGCACTCGGTGTCGAAGCCCATGGAGCGGTTGTTGATGTTCGCCGAGCCGATGCGCAGCAGGGTGTCGTCGATGATCGTCAGCTTGGCGTGTACGATGATGGTGCGGCCGAGGGTGGTGACCGGGCTGTAGATCCTGAAGCGGCCGTGGGCGTCGGCCGACTGCAGCTGTTTGATGAAGACCGAACGGGTCTTGTCCATGGTGAACTGGTCGAAGTAGCTCGGCGAGTGTTCGGCCGAGATCAGGATCACCTCTGGGCCCTTCGGCTCCATGAGGCGCCTGGCCAGCGCCCGGCCGATGACCGGAGACGTGAAGTACTGGTTTTCCATATAGATGCAGCGCCTCGCGGCAGCGATCGCCTCCAGGTGAAGCGCCTCGACTTCCCGCACTTCCGGATAGGCCTTCCATCGCGCCGCCGTGCGGGACAGTCCGACTATGACGCCATCGAACATCGGCTTCACCGTGCGGGGCCAGGGAAGGGGATCGATTGCCGGCCGCGCCGGCAAAGCCTCGCCGCAGGCCCGAAGCCAGCGCTCCCGGAACAGGTCTCCGAGCGCCGACGCGGGTGGTCCGTCGACCAGCGCCATCACCTCGTGACGACTGTCGAAGCAACGATTGTCACGCCGGGTCTTTTCACGCCGGGGATTGTCGTCGAGGTGCTCACCCGTGTCCCACCGATCGGGTCCAATGTCGCCGCCACCGCAAAAGGCAAGGGCGTCGTCGATGACGATCATCTTTTGATGATGGCAGGCGCCCATCGGCAAGCGCCCGTCCAAGACGAACTTGACCTTTGTACCGGCGAAGGTCTTGCGGTCCGCGAGCGGGAAGAAATGTTGGGTCGATGCGACCGGCAACGCCGACTTCCAACACAGCAGGCGTACGTCCAGCTGCGGGCTCTCTTCCGCAATTGAAATGAGGAAGGCCCCGAACCGGTCGCTGTCAGGACCGCCGCCGCCCGGTTCTGGATGGAACAGCGTCTGCGGCTCGAAGGCCCAGTTGAGCAGGTGCACCGAGCGGCGCGCCCGCTTCATCGCGACCATCGCCGCGTCGAAATAGTCGGCCATATCGACGAATACGGCGGCGCGCCCGGCCACTCCCGTTCGCCAACAGGAGGGGCCGGGCTTCAGCAGCATGTACGTTGCCAGAAGGCGATGTGAAATGAGCGTTCGTTAGGCCAGAGATGTCCCGCCGAACGTGGTGGTTTCGGGCCTGGGTAGGCCGCTGGACTTGTAGGTCGCCTTCAACTGGGCCTTTTCGGACGCCATCTTGTCGCCGATGCCATCCATGTCGAGGCCGGCCTTCTTCGCCTGGGCGAACATGCCTTCGACCCGCTTTTCCTCTTCCTCGACGTGGTGCTCGATCATCTCGGAGAGCACCTTGACCTTGGCCTCATAGTACTCGTCGTCGGGCCCGCCCGCCTCGATCTCGGCGATCAGCACCTTTGCGCCGTCGTGCTCAACGTAGGCTTCCTTGAGCAGGTCCTCCTCGACGGCCCCTTCGCAGGCGGGGTAGAAGACGTCCTCCTCGATCTTGGTGTGTATGGTCAGCTCCATGCAGATCTCTTCGGCGAGGGCCTTCTTGCGACCATCGCCCTTGGCGGCTTCGAACTGGGAGAACAGGTCCTCGACCTTGCGGTGATCGGCCTTCAGCAGGGCGACGGCGTCGAGTTTGGGGGCGGCGGTCATCGGGAATCTCCTCTTGGGGACTGCGGCAATCCCCGACCGGCCTCCCGGTTCCATGAGTCAGCCGCGTTCGGTATCGGAAGTTACCTTGGCGTCGACGGCCGCCAGCACGGCGCTCGGATCGGTAGGGCTGGCCATCTCATCGGACTCTGTGTCGATCCGATTTACGAGGTCGGGATGGTCGCGTCTCAGCTCTTCCAGCAGGGCGATGATCTTGGCGCTCTTGCGGTCTGCCAGCATCGCCAGCTCCAGCGTGAGCTGCGCGCGGCGCTCGGCGAGCTGATCTTCGCGTCGCTGGGTCACCAGGATCAGCATGGCGATCACCAGGGCCGCGAGCGTGGCGGTGAGCTCGAGCCAGACGAACGCCGCTCCAGTGACCTGCCCTTGTGTCACAATGAAAGAAATCGCGGCCCAGCCCGCGAGCCCGAGCATCGTCGCGGCCACGAACGACGGAGTCCCCACGGTGTGGGTTATCCGGTCGAGTCCGCGCTGGAGCCGAGAGGTCTGCCGGTAGTGTTCGCGATGAACCGCGGCGAGCGCTTCCATGGACTCGACGACATGGTCTGAAAGAACCCCGTCGCTGTCCGAAGGCTTTGCGGCATCCGCCATGGCTTCCTCAGGCGGCCGATCGCCGCCGCACCGGCTTGACTGGGGAGGAAGGCTTGGAGGTTTCCTTGGCGGACTGGCGTGACTTCCGCTCAGCTTCAGCCTTCTTGAGGATGCGCTGGCTGTTGACCGCCGCCCGCTGGCACTTGGCGTGAAGGACTTCGAGCTCCCGGTCCGTGAGCTTCTCAATGCCCATGAACTCGTCGCCGGCCTCGGACGAGCGGATCAGCTCGTCAAGCTTGGTCTGGATGGCTGCGCCGTCCCGATTCTGGGTGTTCTGGATCAGGAACACCATCAGGAAGGTGATGATGGTGGTGCCGGTGTTGATCACCAACTGCCAGGTCTCTGAGAATTTGAAGACCGGCCCCGTGGCCGCCCACACCACCACACAGAGCACGCATAGCAGGAAGGCGATGGGGCTGCCCGTCGCCCGCGCCGTCGCGTTGGCGAAATGAGCGAAGAGCCTGTCGAAGCTGAATTTTGTGTGCCGCCGGGCCATGGGTCTCCACCTCGCCGTGCGAGATGAAGCGCGACGCCAACGCTCAATCGCGAGGCGTGCTTATGGTTCCGAAGCGGCCGGTGCGCTCACCCGAAGACCGTCATTGAACAGGCCGCGCTTGTCCTGCGCCGAGGCCGTTTCGGTCACCGGGGAAAGGATCGTGAAACTGGCCGCGTCGGCGCCCGGTATCGACTCGCCGGCGAAGTACACCGCCTTGTCGGACTTGGCGTAGCCGTAATCGAGCGCCTGGAAGCTCGCGAGGTCGTCTGTGAGCGCCTTGGACTGGTAGTAGGCCCGTCGCGCGTCCTTGGCATAGCCGTATGACAGAGCTTGGAAGGACGTGGGTTCCGCACCTGCCAGACGAGTGGCGACAGGCGCCGGGCCGTCCGGGTCGGCCCAGAAGACGCTGTGCCCGTCTCGGGCGAAGTGCTGGCCAATGACCGAAAAGCCAGCGCCCTCGCTGCCAGCGATCGCCACACGACGGAAATAGCCGTGCTCGCGGTCGTGCGCGAAGCCGTCGTCCAGCGGTTCAAAGCTTCCGGCGTCCGCGACCGGAAAGGCCAGGCCCTCATAGAAGGCGTGCGCCCCGTCCACGGCGTATCCGCCGGCCAGGACCTTGAGGCTGCCAGGGATGGCTTGATCCAGCTGGCGGAGCCGGACCCGCTGGGTGGTGTAGTAATCCCGGCCGTCGCGATAGGTCTCGCCATACCAGGCGTGGGCGGTGTCCCGGGCGTAGTGCTCGTCGATCGCTTCGAAGCTGGCGGCGTCGGCCCCGGGGATCGGTGTCGAACGATACCAGACCCTGGTGGCGCTCTTGGCGAAGCGGGCGTTCAGCGATGTCACCTGCTCACCGGCCGGGACGTCCAGCGTCTCCTTGCCGAACCGCCAGACGCCTTGCTTGCGCGCGTAGGGGCCGCCGGTATCACAGCCGAACAGCATGGACAGCAGGGCGACGAGCATCAGCCGGACCCCCCAGGCCATGGCGTCACCGGGCGCGGTTGTCGTTGGACTTCTTCTTCCACTTCCCAGGCGGACCCTTGGGTCCCTTGAAATCGCGCGAGGGCCTACGCGGCGCGGTGGCTTCCCGCGCCGTGGGGGCGCCGGCCGGCTCGATCCGGTTGCGCGGGTCGACCGAGGCGCGGATCGCGGCCGAGAAACGGGGTTCGGCTTCGCGGGTGATCTCGAACTTGGTCTCCCGCTCGAAGATGCGGATCTGGCCGATGTCCTTCTTGGTCACCTGCCCCAACCGGCAGATGATCGGGATCAGCCACTTAGGGTCGGCGTCGTCGTTGCGGCCGACCTTGAGCCGGAACCAGGCCGCGTCGCCGCCGGCGTCGATGGGCGCCTCGCGGCGGCGCTCGCGCGGATCCCACTGGTCACGCTGCTGGGCCTTCTGGTCCGGGCGGGCTTCCTCGAACAGCTCTTCGGGTGCGGGCAGGCGGGCGCGATGCAGGCGCAGCAGAGCGGTGGCCACCTGCTCGGCCGAGCGGTTGCCGACGATGGCCCGGGCCAGGACGAGGTCTTCCTCGGAGGGCGGCTCGGTGAGGATGGGATCGTCCAGCAGCCGCTGCTGGTCGCTGGCCCGGATCTCGTCGGCGGTGGGCGGCCCGCTCCAGGTCGCCTTGATGTTGGCCTGGGCCAGCATGGCCTCCAGCTGGCGCCGGCGGTTATAAGGCGCGAGCAGCACCGAGGTGCCCTTGCGTCCGGCGCGTCCGGTGCGGCCGCTGCGGTGGAGCAGACCGGCGCGATTGGCCGGCAGCTCGGCATGGACCACCAGCCCCAGGTCGGGCAGGTCGAGGCCGCGGGCGGCCACGTCGGTGGCGACGCAGACCTGGGCGCGGCCGTCCCGGAGGGACTGCAACGCCTCGGCGCGTTCCTTCTGGGTCAGTTCGCCGGAGAGGGCCACGGCGGAAAAGCCGCGTTCGCGAAGGTTGGCGTGCAGGTGGCGCACCGCCTCGCGGGTGCCGCAGAACACCAGGGCGCCGGGCGCCTCGAAGTGGCGCAGCACATTGACTACGGCGTGCTCGATCTCGTGCGGGGCCACGCGGATGGCGCGATAGTCGATGTCGCCGTGGGGCTCATTCGTGCGGGTGGTGTCGATCCGCACCGCATCGCGCTGGAAGCGGCGGGCGAGGGTCGCGATCTCCTTGGCGATGGTCGCCGAGAACAACAGGGTGCGACGGGCAGGCGGGGTGGCGTCGAGCAGGAACTCCAGGTCCTCGCGGAAGCCCAGGTCCAGCATCTCGTCGGCCTCGTCGAGCACGACGACGGCCAGGCCCGACAGGTCCAGGTGATTGCGCTCTAGATGGTCGCGCAGGCGGCCGGGGGTTCCGACCACGATGTGCGGTCCCTCGGCCAGGGCCCGGTGCTCGCGGCGGACGTCCATCCCGCCGACGCAGGTGATCACCTTCGCCCCGGCCTGGGCGTAGAGCCAGGTCAGCTCGCGGGCGACCTGGATTGCCAGCTCCCGCGTCGGCGCGATCACCAGGGCCAGGGGCGCGGCGGCCGGCCCCAGGCGTTCAGCATCTCCAAGCAGCGACGAGGCCATGGCAAGGCCATAGGCCACGGTCTTGCCCGAGCCGGTCTGAGCGGAGACCAGCAGGTCCTTGCCAGAGGAGTCGGCCTCAAGCACGGCCGACTGGACCGGCGTGGGCTCTTGATAGCCCTGGGCGGTCAGGGTGCGTTCGACAGCGGGGTGGATGGCGGGGAAGGGCAATTCGGGACCAGTCATGTTGCGCCGCAGCACGGGGCGCGTCCTTTGACAGCTTATCGCGTCCAGGTCACGTGCAACACTGATCGTAGAGTTTCGCCGTCCCTCCCTGCAGGCCAGGCAGTCGTCAAGGCGAGCTAGCGGAGTTGGATCGAGACGCCGCCGTGATCGAGGCAAGCGTCAGTTGCTCCTTTCATTGCGAACGTGCCGTCATGGCATCTGGCCACCGCGTCCGCCGGAGCGTTGGGTGCGGCGTTGCTCTCCGCCGCGCCTGCCGGAGTCACGGAAGCGACCGCGTTGAGCGGCACCGCCTCGGCATTGGTGGAGGCGGAAGGGCCGCAGGCGATCGTTCGGCCTGCGTGATCCCTGCACTGCCCAAGGGTGGCGCGCTTGGCTGTGGCGTGATGGTGCGTGGGCTGCCTGTGCGCCGGCCTGGCGTATGCCGAAACCGGCGACGCCAAAATCGAAGTCGCAACGAGAACGAAAACCAGACGCATCATGGCTGGGCCTCCAGCTTCGGCAAACGGCCCTGAGTACGGGCGGTTCCTGGCGCCGCCAGATGCGGCAGCGGATCGTGGGGCGCTCGAATGCGTTCAGGCTCAGTCACAATCGGACGGAGGCCGCATGTCACGACTGATCCTCATCTTCAGCGTCGCCGCTTTGGCGACGCCGAGCCTCGCCGAAACGCCAGGCGTGCTGAAGGCCGCGTTCAACTCCACCATTGTTTCCACCTATCCCGATGGTCGCAAGGCCGAGCTCTGGCTCCACCCCGACGGCAGCTACACGGCGGAAGGGCGTCGGCACGACCGCTCCAGCGGCCACTGGAAGGTGAAGGGCGAGGCGCTTTGCCTGAAGCAGTCCCATCCGCTTTCGGTCCCATTTTCCTTCTGTACACCGATCACGCAGGCGAAGGTCGGCGCGCGCTGGTCGGGCAAGGCGGTCACTGGCGAGCCGATCACCATCCAGCTGGTCCGGGGAAGGACCGATCCTGAACAGGGTTGAGGGTTGCGTCGAACGTCTTGGATTCTGCGCCCCTTGGGCTCTTAATCAGGTTATGGAGCGGGGCCCGGCGAGATCGCGATCCGTCGTTACGGCCTTGGTGCTGCTGCTGACGCTCGCGGCCTGCCAACAGGAGCCAGATCGCCTCCCGCGAAGAGCCATGGCGCTTTGCGGCTCAAGACACACGGCCGACACCCTGATGGGCGTCGTCTTTGAACGAGCCGGCGCCCAGTCGACAGGGCTGCGCGTCAGACGGTTCGCCGAAGCACAGGCCAATTCCAGGGCTGTCATCGAGACGCCGAACCTGGCCGGCTATGACGAGGGAACCGAGACCGTGCGGTGCACGGGGGTACTTCACATCGTGCTTCCGGCGGGGCCCGGCGCTCCCGCCGGACGAGGAGCCGACTTCTCCGCCCCTGTCGAATTTGCTTCCGCCCCCGATCCCGAGGGGGATGGCGTCCGCTACACCATCTCGGGAGACGAGGGACTGGTGGCGGACCTCCTGCGCGTGGCAACCGCCTGGTCGCGCCCCGCTGAAGCCCGGCCGGCCGTCGATGCGTCCGCGTCGTCGGACGATGACCAGGGCGCTGTCGCTGACGATGCGGCTGCGGTCGGAGACACGGCCCGCTCCAAACGCGAACCGGAGGCGGCGCCGCCGGGGATCGTCAGATAGCCTGCGGCTCGGTCACGCGGGTCTGGCCGTGGCGGCGCCCATGAAGACGACCTGGACCCCTTTCGCGAGCGCCTCCGCCAGCTCGCGGGCGTCCCAGTTGGTCAGGCGAACGCACCCGTGTGAGGCGACCTTGCCGACCTGAGCCGGGTCCGGCGCGCCATGGATGCCGTAGGTCGCCTTGCTGAGGGCGATCCAGACCGAGCCCACCGGATTGTTCGGGCCGGGCTGGATGATCAGCGGGCCGTCTTTGCGATGGCCGAAGGTGAGCCGTTTCGGGTCGTAGCTGTAGTTTGGATCCTTCACGATGGTCTCGACGGTCAGCTCGCCGTCCGGCGCCGGACGTTCTTCACTCCCGACTGTGGCCGGGAAGGCCGCCGCAAGGAATCCGCCAGGGCCGTAGGCGCGAAGCTGGCCGAGGCTTTTGTCCACCTCCACACGCTCGATCTTGAGCGGAAGGTCCTGGGGCCCGAGTGCCGCGACGACGATGGTGGAGCCTGCGTTGTTGAAATCGACGCCCGGATTGAGGGCGGTCAACAGGGCCGGGTCCATGTGGAACTTCTCGGACAGGAGTTCCAGCGGCCCTGAGTAGGCCGTGGCCTTCAGTTCCGACATCGCCTTGAGATCCTTGGGGATCGACGCGACGAACGGCCCCTTCACGTCGTCCTCGGTGATGACGTAGTCGGTCACAACCGGCTGGGCGTCGACGCCCGTCAAGGCCTGCCAGAGCGCCGGTGTGATCGTCGCGTCCGTCGCCAGTCCACGAGCCTGCTGGAAGGCAACGACCGCCTTCTGCAGATTGCTTCCCGCCCGGCCGTCGATGACGCCAGGGGAAAAGTGAGCCCGGTCGAGCAGGACCTCGGCGCGGACCAGCAGGTTCCGGGTCTGGAGGCCGTTGAGCGCGGGCCCGGGGATTGCAGCGTTGATCGCCAGCCCTTCAGGCGAGTGCGTTGGCGGGATTGTCGGCACGACAGCCTGCGGAGGCGTCGCAGTCGCCGTCTGAGCTGTCGGCGCGGGGCCGGTGGCTGCGGGTGTGGACCGTGGCGCCTTGGCGCCTTCGCCAGGGGCAGGCCCGGAACAACAGGATAACAGCAGCGCGCCGGTGATGAAGGCCGCGCCAGGCCATTCCGATCGAGTCATGCATCCGTCTCCGGCCTTCGATGGTTAGGTGACTTGAAGTCGGCCGCGGCCTTGGGGTTCCATTCCCGAGGCGTCCGGCCTCTGCGGGAGACCGAATGGCGCGTGCCCTCTATCGGACGGCCAGGTGGCTGGTGGTCATTGTGGCCGGGGTCTGCGCGCTGATGCTGATCCCGCGCTATTGGCATCAGCCCGTCGACGAAGCGGCCAGGACCGGAGCAAGGCCTGGCGGCTTCGTGCTCTTTGCGTCAGCCCGCCGACCGGCCTCAGACGGAGCGGGATGTTCCGATGTGGCCTTCGCCGCGGACGCAGCCCAGAACGCCCAGACCATGTCGTCCCTGGTCTGGTCTCCGTTCAGGAGAGCGGAGATCGGCTGGGCGACCTATGAGGCGCTGGTGATGCACGCCGTGGGGACCGGGTGCGGCGGCGACTCGGAAGGGTTCGCCCGGGCACTGGCGACCTGGCAGGGGAACCACGGCCTGCAGGCGACGGGCGTGTTCGATGAGGCCGTGTTCAAGGTGATGCTGCGGGACTGGAACCTGGGCCGCCCGTTCGTCCGGCTGATGATGAAGGGGAGTTGTCCGGACGCCCCAGCCGAGTGGAGCTTGGCCCAGGCGAGCCCCGTCGAGAGTTTTGGCGGAAAGGTCATACGGCTGCGGCCGGAAGCCCTTGAGGCTTTCCGAACCATGGCGCGGGCCGCGCGAGCCGAGAGCCCCGAAGCGTTCACAGATCCCGCGACCTTGACCATCTTCTCGGGCTTCCGCAGCCCGGACGAGACCACGGCGGACTGCCTGCTCAACGGCGGTTGCGGCGGTCCGGAGAAGGCTAATTGCTCGGCCCACCGCACGGGAATGGCGATGGACGTCTACCTCGGCCACGCACCCGGCTACGGGCCGGCCTCCACCGCAGACGCCAACCGACTGGAGATTTCCCGGGAGCCCGCCTACCGCTGGATGGTTAAGAACGCCGGGCGGTTCGGCCTTGCGAACTATCCGTTCGAGCCTTGGCACTGGGAGTGGACGGGCCAGGCCGGGCCCTGAACACCGGCCCACACAGGAGCGCCGCCACGGCCTCTGGAGGGGCGGGGGGCGATCCTCTACGGTGGAGATCCTCAGCCTGGGAAGACGGGGCGCGATGTTTCACGACTGGGACAGTTTCTACCTGCTGATTGGCTCGGCGTCAGGCGCGCTGATCGGGCTGCTGTTCGTGGTCGTCACCCTGACGGCGGGCTCTGACCGGTCGAATGCCTCACGCGGGCAGAGAATCTACATGACGCCGACCCTTTTCCACTTCGCGGTGGTGATGGTCGCCTCGGGGATCGCCCTGACGCCGGGACTGCCAGCTTGGGGCAGCGGCCTACTGGTCGGGGTCTGCGCCCTGACCGGACTGGCCTATGTCGGTTGGATCGCGTTCCTGCTGCACTCTCACAGGGTTCCGGACCCGCCGCACTGGTCGGACTTCTGGGCCTATGGCAGCGTTCCGGCCGTGATCTACCTGGCCCTCACCGGCGTGGCCGCGGCTGTCGCGACGGGCTCCCCTGCAGCGTCCTATGGCGTGGCGCTTGTCTTGCTCTTCCTGTTGCTGCTTGCGATCCGGAACGCCTGGGATCTGGTCACCTGGATCGCCCCCCGTGCGGACGAGCTCGGGGAACCGACCGCTCCCCAGTGATCAGAAGTTGCGCCTGACTCGGAAGAAAATCGTCCGGGGACGGCCAGGCTGGCCGGTCACCGAATTGAACGCCCGAGAGTCGTCGAACATATTGATATAATAGACTTTATTCAGAACATTCTGCATCGTCAGGGCGGTCTGCCAGGCCCCGTCAGGCGCGTCCCACGTGACGCCCAGGTCCATCAGGCCATAACCCGGCTGGCGGGCGAGGGGATTGTTACCCGGGTCGTTGAACACCTCGGTCTGATAGGTCCAGTCGACGCGCGGCGTCAGCGCCCCCGCGGCCTTCAGGTCGATGCGATACTGAATCCCGAGGTTGTATTTGAAGGTTGGAACATAGGCCGGCTTGTCGCCCTTGACTGGCGCTCCCGGGATGCCGGCCGCGTTGCCGAGATCCAGGATATTGTAGTCCAGGTAGCCGAATGACCCGTTCATCAGCAGCCCTGGCGTGGGCTCAAGGCTGGCCTCGCCTTCCACGCCAGTGATCCGCACGTGGCCGGCGTTCAGGACGATGTCCGCCCCGGCTGCGCCGATCACGGTGATCTGCAGGTTCTTGTACTCACTGTCGAAAACGGCGGCGTTCAGGCGCAGGCGGTTGTCCATCCACTGGGTCTTGGCTCCCGCCTCATAGGAGGTCAGGTGCTCGGCCTGGAACGGGGCGACCTGGGCGATGAACACGGGGTGGGGGTTGATGCCGCCGCCCTTATAGCCCGTGGCGTACTGCACATAGGTCATGACGTTTGGCGTCCATTGGTACTGGAGCGCCACCTTGGGGTCCCACCGCTTGGTGCGCGATGTAGCCGACGGGTTGCTGGCGAATCCGTCGAGCGAGGGGAACTCAGGGTCGATCGCGGGCGAGAAGATGATGTCCGGAGGGTTGGTCGGGATGATGATGCGCGAAAAGGTGTAGGTCTTGGACTCGTCGCTGTAGCGGACCCCGCCCTCGATCGTCAGCTGGTCCGTGAGACGCAGCTCGCCGTGGATGAACGCCGACTTGTTGATCACCCGGACCGGGTCGTTGGTGAAGAAGTTCAGTCCGTAGCAGCCGCCATTGCAGAAGAACGGATTTCCCCCCGCAGGCGGAACGATCTCGGCCGACGTCAGGATGACCGGGCCGTTTCCCTGCCGGCTGTAGCCGTCGTAGTAGTAGCCCCCGCCGACCCAGTTCAACCGGTTGTCGAACAGGGAGCCGCCGACCGTCAGCTCTTCGGTGAGTTGGTGGTGGACGAAGTCGGGGTTGCTGTACATGGCGTTGATCAGGGGCGCGCCGGAGAAATCCACGGCGAAATTGCCCCGGTAGGCTCGGTAGGCGAGGACGTTCTTGACGTGCAGGCCTTCGGGCCCGGTCCAGTTGATCGTACTGCCGATCCCCCAGGCATAGACGTCATTGGCCGGATTGAGTGCGAACCCGGTGCTCAGGTCCTTGAAGGTCGAATAGGTGGAGTAGGGGCTGTTGGTGACGAACCGGCTGTCCAGGGGAACGCCGGTGTAGAAGCCCGACGTCGGGTTCATCAAAACATTGGCGTTGTAGTCGGCCAAGGCCCCGCCCGGGGTGATGACGATGGTCTTGCTGGGCGCGGCTTCGCCCTTGTCGTCGAGCAGGTCGGCGGTCAGCAGGACCTCAAGGTCGGGCGTGGGCGTCCAGCGCAGGTTCGCCCGAAGTGACTTGGCGTCGTCGCCGCCTTCCGTCCCGACCTTGCAGTCGGCGCTGGTGGCGACCTTGGCCAGATTGCCGGCCAGAGCCGGATGCTTGCAGACGAAGTCGTAGCGCGTGACATATCCGTCGATTCGGCCGTACCCGCCCGACAGGCGAAGGGCCAGCTTGTCGGGGATCAGCGACAAGTCATAGGCGCCCTTCAGGCCGACGCGGTTGTAGTTGCCGTAGCCGGCCTCGAGGTAGCCCGTGTTGGAACCTCTGGCCTGGGTGGTGAAGATGCGGACGGCGCCGCCTTCGTTGTTCTTGCCGAACAGGGTCCCCTGGGGTCCGCGCAACACCTCGACGTGGTCGACGTCGGCCAGGTCGAACATGGCCCCGAAGATCGTGCCGAAATAGACGTCGTCGAGATAGAAGCCGACGCCCGGCTCGAACGACAGGGTGAAGTCCGACTGTCCGACGCCGCGGATGTAGGCCACCGCGGACTTGCCCGCGCTGGCTCCGGCCGCCTGCAAGGTGACGTTGGGCGCGACCTTGGTCACGTCGACGATATTGTTGAAGCCGCGCGCCTCGAGCTGTCCGCCGTTCAGGGCGGTAATGGCGATTGGGGTCTTCTGCAGGTTCTCCGAGCGGTAGCGCGCAGTGACAACCACGTCGCCCAACGGGTTGCCGGCGCCGGTGGCGGTCTGGACCGGCGCGTCAGCCGCGCGGGCTCCTCCAGCGATGCAAGCGGATGCGCCGAGCGCAAGGACCAGGGCCATGCTGGATACGCACGCCAGCCCCCGGCTGCGAGAGCCCAATCGCTCGGTTCCTGCCGTCGATTGATGAGCCTTCATGAGGCGCGCCCCTATCGGTCAGGCATGTCTGCACCGCGCCCTCGCCGCGATCCGGCGTGTGCTCATGCTCGATCTAGGCCCTTTCATCGGCAGTGGGACTGTGTCCTGCGCAATTGTCAAAGCATTTCGTGCTCGATCCGTCCCTTGTCTCCAGTTATCGCAGGTCTATCAACTGTTATGGTGCTCTGAGCGCCGGCGCGATGGCGCCTGTGGTTGAGGCGAATGCCGTTCGTAAATTGAACGTAACGTCGTGAGCTGACCTCAGTGCTATTCGCTTCAAGCCGAAGATTGGAACGAAATGTTCGTTTCTGATCGAACGGCGGGCTTGGACACAGGCCCGTGGGGGCGCCAGCGTGTGCACATGGCTGATTCGTCCGACGGCCGGCCCGCTCGGGTCAGACCCGGATTCTATGAATTCTTCGCGGGCGGCGGGATGGCGCGCGCAGGCCTCGGCGAGGGCTGGTCCTGTCTGTTCGCCAACGACTTCGACGTCCAGAAGGGCGAATCCTACCGGGCCAACTGGGGCGCCGATGACCTGGTGGTCGCCGATGTCGCCGACATCAGCGCCGCGGACCTGCCCGGCCGCGCCGATCTCGTCTGGGGATCGTTTCCCTGCCAGGACCTGTCGCTGGCCGGGGTGGGGGCTGGCCTGGACGGACGCCGCTCGGGCGCCTTCTATCCCTTCTGGGACGTGGTGACCGGGCTGATCGCGGAGGGACGCGCCCCGCGCCTGGTGGCCGTGGAAAACGTCTGCGGGGCCCTGACCTCGCACGAAGGACGCGACTTCGAAGCGATCTGCCGGACCTTCACCGCCTCGGGCTATCGGCACGGCGCCCTGGTGATCAACGCCGATCTGTTCGTGCCGCAGTCCCGGCCGCGGCTGTTCATCATCGGAGTGACGGACGACGTCCGGATCGATCCGGCGCTGACGTCGTCAGGCCCGATGGACCCGTTCCACACCCGGGCCCTGCGCCAGGCAGTGGACTCGCTGGATCCGTCGACGCGGGGCCACGCTCTCTGGTGGCGGCTTCCGCTCCCGCAGCGCCGCCAGGCGGCGTTCGCGGACCTGATCGAGGACAGCCCCGACAGCGTGCGCTGGCACACCCTGGAGGAGACCTGCCGCCTGCTGGCCATGATGTCACCGGTGAACCGGGCCAAGGTGGAGGCCGCGACGCGGGCCGGGCGGACGATGGTGGGCGGCGTCTATCGCCGGACCCGTACCGACAGCCGCGGAGTCAGACTGCAGCGGGCGGAGGTGCGGTTCGATGATGTGGCCGGGTGCCTGCGCACCCCCGCGGGCGGCTCGAGCAGGCAAGTGATCCTGGTCGTCGACGGCGAGCGTGTGAGATCGCGGCTGATCTCGGCGCGGGAAACGGCCCGGCTGATGGGCCTGGACGACAGCTATCGCCTGCCAGCCAACTACAATGACGCGTATCACCTGACCGGCGACGGAGTGGTGGTGGACGTGGTCCGCCACCTCGCCCGCCACATCTTCGAGCCCCTGCTGGGAGCCGGCGCCGCCGAGCGCCGCGCGGCCTAAAGAGTCCTGGCCAGTTCGGCCAGCTGGCGGGCGGCTTCCCGGGCTGGCGAAAGTCGTGTCCAGTCACGGGGCAAGCTGAAGGGGACGACATGAAGCTGGGGACAGTCTTGGCGAGCATGGTCGGTCTGGCGGCGATGGCCGCACTTGCGGGGTTTCCCCGGGCCTCGGACGCCGACCCATCAACCTGGGCCTTTCCCGAGAATCCCGCGCCAGCGCCGGCTCAGGGCTGGGACAGGTCGCGGCTGATCGCCATGCACGGATACGCGCCCAAATTCACCGAGGCGCAGACCCGCGACAGGTTCCACGCGGTGGACTGGCGACCGAAGGGCCATCCGGCGATGCCCGACGTCGTCGCCAGCGGACGAAGGCCGGCCGTCTACGCCTGCGGTTTCTGCCACCTGCCCGCCGGGGAAGGGCGGCCGGAGAACGCGTCGCTCGCCGGACTGCCGCACGACTACATCGTCAGCCAGGTGCGCGCTTTCGCCAAGGGCGAGCGGTCGAGCGTGGTCAAGGGCTGGGCGCCGTCGGCCTTGATGGCCAGCCTATCGGGCGACGTCACGCCCGCCGAGGCCGAGGCGGCCGCCTCGTACTTCAGCAAGCTTCGGTTCACCTCGCACGTCCGGGTGGTCGAGACCGCGAAGGTGGGGCCCCCAAGGGCGACGAACTATCTCCTGACGCCAGTCGCCGGAGCCCCGTTGGAGCCCCTTGGCCTGCGGATCGTGGAAAGCGCGGCCTCCATGGAAGGCTTCGAGCATCGCGATCCGCTGATGACCTATGTCGCCTATGTGCCGGTGGGCAGTCTGAAGCGTGGTGCGGCGCTGGCCGGCGGGGCGGGCGGCGTGCAGCCCTGCGCCGAATGTCACGGCGAAGCCCTGAACGGAGGCTGGCTTGGGCCGCCGCTGGCCGGGCGCTCGCCCTCCTATTTGTTCCGGCAGCTCCTGGCGTTCAAGACCGGCTCCAGGAGCGGCGCGGATGCGGCGGGCATGCAAGCCGAGACCGCCCGCCTGACCACCGCCGACATGATCGCCTTGGCGGCCTACGCGGGCTCCATCCGACACTAGAGCGGGTTGAGGTTTCCGTGAATCGGCGGATTCCCAAATCAGCTGAGGTCTGATTCAAGATGCCTGCTGGGGCTGGAGGCCAGCGGGCATGACCA